>Ga0272442_10000605_pt1 | contig 56464 bp, 55 predicted proteins | sample SSMForm2O_FD_200262 | JGI IMG/M metagenome (GOLD analysis project Ga0272442, IMG submission 200262) | Marine sediment archaeal communities from Little Sippewissett salt marsh, Falmouth, MA, United States - SSM-Form-2O | ecosystem: Environmental > Aquatic > Marine > Wetlands > Sediment ...
AGCGAATCTGAATGATAATCTTGTTAGGATTATCCGATTGTTAGGAAAGGATTGTGAAAAATACTACGAATTGGAGGGTTGATGCGGAAAGCTGGATTGATGACCCGCTGGGCGGGGGTGGGGCAAAATGGGTTCTGCAGCCCTTCCTCATCCAGCGGGTGAACCGAACTCAACGATCTGATATCTCCGATTGACCAACAACCTGAGTGCTAGTCGAACCCCATCTCACTGACCCAGTCTGAGAGGGTCATACTGTTGAGTTTGTTGAAGCCTTCGGAAGTAATGGCTCTTTTAGCCAAGGTGATATACGGCGCGACGGTCAGTGCCATACCTATAAAACCAGGGTCCATGATCGTGTAGGCGTAGCTGATATAGGTGCGGTCGTAGAGCACATTCTGGTTCTTCCCGCACGCAATAATCGATTTTACGACCGTTCTGCGGTGATCATCCAGAAAAGACTCGAAATCGTCCTTTTCGGAGTTTTCGGTCCAGAGACCGGCATCCTCGATGAATAGATCTGCAGCGTTATCACGGTCTTTGGCAATGGAAAGAGCAATGTAGCACCAGACCCCGTACGCTTGTCCATCCTGCAACTTCCCCTCCATCGGGCGCAGCGCGGTCACGCTTTTGTTGGCGCAGATCACGTGGGCACCCGGAGCAGGTGGGAAATGACGTTTATCCTCTCTGCCGAAAAGCGCTATGCCTGCATCAATCAGCGGTTGCGCATCGTACACTGGCAGGGGATCGCCATTGTACTGGTTCAAATCCTCAAAGATCGGTTTTTGCTTGCCATTTTGGATATCATCGGCAACAGCTAAGTCGTAGCCCCAAACCTGCCCGGAGATCCCGCAGAACGATGAGGCGGTTTCCATGTTGATCTGACCGATGTAGGCATCGATTGCCTCAGCACGGTCGTAAGCAACTATTCCGTCCAGCAGAAAATCATCGGTTTTTCTTACAGTACCTGTGACAACTTTTAACACGGATACATAGCCATTCCCTTCTGCGCCTGGACACCCATAACCGTCACAGTAACGTTCATAGGGGCTGATAGCGGTCTTGTCAAACTCTGGTGCACGGATTCTCATAGTTTATAGCTTCCTTGCATTTAATAAGCCACAACTTGCTTATTCAAATTTCTCACTCATCATGTATAAAAGAATTTCCGACTAAGACTTTATCATTTCAATTTTATATGGAATAATAAAGCTGGCAGAGGCGCACCCCGCTGCAAGCTGTAGAATATTCATTTTAAAATAAGAATTATCATATTGATGGGCACATTCGAATCATCAAGTGACATCATCGGATCGGAACACCAGAAAGAGGATCCATCGGTAGGTCAAAACAATCTATGCATGCGGGTTTTTAGATATCGAAGAAGACCGCCATATTTCAAAAACCCCCCCCCAAATCACTTGATTTCTAGATATTGCCTATTGATGATGAGATCTTTTGTTATGGTTTCACGCACAACAACTCGATGCAGGTAGACCGCCCAGGACCAGTTTCCACCATCACGAAAAACTGTTAATATCTTGATCTTAAGAGATATTCGCACAGATGAGAACTGGAGCCCAGCATAAAGGCAGGGTCCTCATCTCTCAGGGGGTTGGATACTGATGAAAAGGAGTTTGGCTCATCTTCTTGTTCTCGTGATCTTGCTTTTATCGCTGATGGCTCCGGCCGCCGGAGCGCCTGCAAAGATCGATAAGACGACGTCGGAGCTGGCCATAGCAGCACCATCGAGGACGGCCGATGTGCGAGCTGTCATCTACCCGTGCAGCTTCGATGGGGTGGTCCTCGACGAAGAGACGGGTGATCCGATCCGTGGCGTCTCCGTCACCTTCGTCAGGGATGACGATCGGCGCGTCTGGTCTGACACCACCAGCAGCTCCGGCAACTACCGGGTGGAGCTTCCGGAAGGGAGTTATACGTACATCGCGACCCACAAAAACTACGTCATGGAGTCGAGCAGCCCGGAGCTGGTCAGTGTCCGCGCCCCCTACACGAGACGGGTCGGCGGGGCGGGCGGTATCGTCCGGGAGATCACCGTCACAAGCGATAGCACGCGGGAGATCGATATCGATATGGAGCCCCGACCCCGAGACGTCCTTCTGGTCACGACCAGCCTCTTGAGGGAGACGGCCGCCCTCGATGACGCAGTGGACGGGTACATCGAGACGGTCGGCCGGACCGACGACCTCGTCGCAAGGTACATCGTCCTCGACTCTTCTGAGTGTTTGAGGGATTACGGCGTCCGGGCAGCCGATCCGACGGACTGGCACGAGATCAGGGACGCCCTGGAGGCGATCGCCGAGGAGACGGGACCCGCCTACATAATCCTCCTGGGCGGAGAGGCGGCCGTCCCGAGGCCTGAGATCGTAACCATCGACGGTCGAATCTGGTACCTCCCCACCGACGCCTGGTACGTCGACTTCGACGACGACGGGATTGTCGACGAGGGGTTCGTCGTCAGCAGGCTCCCCGACCTCTCGACGGAGTCCTCGGGGATCGCCGCGGCCCTCCAGACCGCCACCGACCTCCACGAATCCGGCGGGTTCGGGCTGAGCCCTGAGGTCCGGTTCAGCACCCAGTGCTGGCTCTCCCCGCCCATCGGCCTTGGCGACACCTGCGATCCGGACGATGCCTCCTGTGGCCTCTGCCGGGCGACGCCCCCCTACGGGGTCTGCGACGACTGCAGCCTGAGAGAAGAGACCTTCGACCTGATCTCGGGGAGCGACTACGTCGTCTTCATGGGCCACGGAAGTCCCGAGTCCTTCTCCACCAACGATCACGTGCCGATATTCGGGGTCGAGAACGTCGAGGACGTCGATCTCGAGACGAACCATCCTGTCATAACCGGCTACGTCTCCTGCAATACCGGCCTTTTGTACCAGGATCGTCCGAGCTTCGGAACGGAGTTTTTGCGGGCGGGAGCCGCAGCCTTCGTGGCCAGGAACACGGAGCAGGGCACCCCCAGCCACTTCGCCGCCCACTTCACCGATTACATCCGCGGGACCGGATCGCAGGGGACTTATCGGATCGGGGACGCCCTCTTCGAGCTGATGCGTGAATCGGTCTTGAGGTCGGGCGGTTCAGAGAAGACGACCGCAGCCCAGCTCTGCATCTATGGCGACCCCACCCTCAAGCGGAATCCGATGGAGATGCTCGTCTTCTCAAGGCCCGCCATGACGGCGATCCGGTGAGGTGGTCTGCTGGGGGCGGACGAAACGCCGCCCCCCTATATCACCTCCCCAGCGACCACGCCCCCCACCCAACGGGCGGGGCGTCGATGAGGATCTCGCCGTATTCCGGCGATCCCTCAGCTCGTCCCCGAGAGCTTCTCCGCCTCCTCGAAAGCCTTCACCGCCTCGTCGACGCGTCCCAGCATCGAAAGGGCGAGGCTCTTCAGCTCCCAACGCTCCCGTCGTCGGGTAATTCTTCTAGCGAATACGGTTACGAATGAGCATGCGCCTCGAACTTATCGGCTCCGGAGGTTGATTGGCTGACATGCTGCCCTGACGAGACGATATCAGTGAGCAAGACCGCCCCGGGCCCTTCCAGCGCCAAAAACCGCGTCCTGTACAACATCGAGATCGAGAACCGGGCGAACGTCACCAGGGCGGCCAAGGTGATGGATCCGTTGCCTGAAGGAATGATCCTTCTCGACTTCAGTTTTCCCTTCGCCTCACGCGAGAACGGGACCGTCGTCTGGAATGTAGAGGTCGTGCCCTTCGAGACCGTGGACATCGGCTACCTGACTGAAGCCCTCTGGTCGGGGAGGTTTGAGAGCAGCGTCGAGGCGGAGGCGATGTCTGTGTGCGGGTCGATGGTCCAGCCGTCGCCGCAAGCACCGTCGTCGAGATTGGCGAGTTTGAGGGTGAGACGAGACCTGCAAGATGGCGGCCCCCGGACTGGGATTTCGTCTCCGTCTGCGATGAAAACCGCGAGCTATTGGACTGATAGGCCTCGCCCCCGTCCCTTCCCTTCATTGTTACGATGGCCGGATGGCCACCTCTATTCCCTCGCCTCTCACATGAAGTCCGCAAGCCCCATCTGCTTCGACTTCTCGTTCTGGAATAGGGAGTCGATGTCCATCTTGATGATCTCAAGCCTCTGCTTGGTGTAGTCGTCGACCCCAAACTCCTCGGCCACCTTCATCGAGACCTCCAGGTACTTTCGGACGGACCCCTCGTGGACGGTGAGGATCACCCTCCCTCCGCACTTCGGGCAAACGTCGGATAGAGGCGGCCTCCGGAACTTCGCCCCGCACTTGACGCACCTCACCTTCTGGCGGGAGAAGGCCCGGAGGTTTCCGATCAGGTCGGGTAGGAAGTGGGAATTTATCACCCTCGTGGCCACGTCCCTCTCGTCGACGGCCCTGATCGATCTGGCGAGGGCGAGCTGGGCGTCCATCTTATCGATCATCGTCTCCAGGGTCTTGTAGGCGCTGTTCCTCGGCCCTGCGGCGATGTCGTCGGTGTCGTGGGTGAAGAGGAAGCCCTGGTACTGGGCCTCGGTCCCCAGCCTCTTGGAGACGAGGTCGATCATGCCCTCCACCTCCTTCGGTGAGGCCCCGCTCAAAGTCGCCCGATAGAACTCCAGAGGGTACTTCGAGGGAAGGTCCAGGTTGTGAGCCTCGCCGTCCACCTCCGAGGGGTCGAGCCTGGTGGTCATCACCAGGGGCGCGTCCATCTTCCCGCCCCGCTTCTCAGGTAGATACGACATGGAGAAGTTGAGGAGGGCGTCCAAGAGGAGCATCACACAGTCCTCGTCGCCGTCGCAGTTCCTCCTCTTCGCTGCGTGAAAGAAGGGGTGACCGTACCCAGCCGAGGCGGTGGTGTAGCCGATCAGCCGGCATAAGACCCCGGCCGAGGTGTGGGGGGCGAGCCCTACAAGAAGCGCACCGATCAGGTCCTGGGGTGTCGCAGCGTTGTAAAAGCTCTCCAGGCCGTAGAACTTCGCCAGCTCCTCGTCGACGAACTTCGCCACCTTCAGAAGGTACTCGCCGCCGTCGAAGGATAGGATGACGTCCTGGACCAAAAGTTCGCAGACCTGATCGGGGCTGGTCAGGGGCTCACCGAAGATGTCCTCGGTGTAGCCGAGCTCCCGGAGCCGGTTTACTTCGGTGTGGATCTCCCTAGGCCGAAAATGGGTGAGGGGCAGGTCGGTCAGGTCGTACCTGACCGTCCCGTCCTTGAAGATGAAGACGCCGTGCTTCGCCCGGAGGATCCCCTTCTCCAGGCTCTCTGGCGTCTTGTCCCGGGAGGTGAGGCCAAGAACGCCCCTCACCAGATCTGGCTCCCTCTCGTTCAGGTGCGTGAGCGCCCGGGAGTAGATCTCCTTGACGTCGAGCTTCATGGCTGCGGCGGCGGTGGTGGCCTTTCCGCAACGAGGGCACCTCTCTTTTCCCGGCTGGCCGCAGGATGGGCAGGCTCTTTTCGGGACTGTATGAGCGCCGCACCTGCACAGAAACTCGTGGGTCTCGGCGCCGCAATCGGGGCAGACCCTTTTGCCGATGGAGGTCTCGATGATGCCGGGCCTCCCGTTTCCGACGTGGTTTTTGGCACACTCTCCCACCGAGCGGCTTTTTCCCCCGGCATCTCCGGTGGGGAAGAGGACGTGGGGCGGAGGCCGCATCTCTCGTTTATCGGACTTCTCGGGCCTTCCCATCCTGGACCCGACCCTGGTGGGGGCTCTCGCCATCACCCTGATCCCGGCGACGCGATTGACAAGATTGAGGGCTGTTTCGGGCGCCGACGGCTCCGATGCCGCTTCGCTTTCGCCATGGCTATCGGCCCCGACCGCTCCGTCATCTGCAGCCCCGTCGTCGAACTCCTTCAGCTTCAGCCCCTCGGGATCGATCCCGAGGCAGAGGAGGAAGGGGAGGGGATCGTCGACCTCTATCCTCTGGTTCGTCACCCTGTGCAAAACTAGGAGCGTCTCCAGGGGCTCCATCGCCGAGAGCGGCAAGAAAAGGGTACCGTCTTCAAGATCCCCCTCCGACGATACCGTCTCTCTCAGCTGCCGAAACTGGTCGACGGACAAGTCATGCCAGAGGTAAGTGTGGCTCGGGTGGAGAGGGACATTCCACCTCTTCGAGATCTCGATCGCCTCCTCGGCCCCGATCTTTTCAAGGCCCGAAGGGTCGCCTCCCGCCTCCGCAAGCTCTGCCGCCCACCACTCAAAACAGTAGGATGCGGGGGCGAGGGTCCTGTTATTCTCGAGAAAGTCGCCGAAGCTTATCAAAATCTCGCCGACGTCGACGATCTTGACGACGTCATTTTTGCGAAGCTCCGCTTCCTCCTGGGTATCAATTCTCACCAGGTCGCCATTGAGGAGCCTTACCGTAGGCCCCTCTATGCTGCTCACCGGCGATACCGCCGCAGCCTTTCCCGGCTGCTCCACCTTCACCTGAGTCCCGGCGGCTAGAAAATCCTTCAAAATGACCATCGTCGCTGGGCTGAACCCGGCGGCGGCAAGGCCGGTGTTTCTGGACCTTCCGTACCGAAGACGAAATCCTCCGGGCCGGTGGGGGTGGCTGAAGACCGGCCTTCCGGCGATGATATCTCTGAGGAACTTTTCGCTGGAGGCCCCACCGTCCTTCTTTCCGCCGCTGGCCAGCTCGTCCAGCCAGTCCCACCCCTCGATCGCAAGCTTAGAGACGTGCTTTTTCAGCTTTGGCCTTTTGAGGGCGATCCCCTCGGCCGAGACGAGGGCGACGCCGCCCCTGATCCGGTTAGTCTCGATCCTCTCCAGGTCCCGGAACCCCGATACCTCCTCTTCCTCCGTCGGCTCGCCCTCGATGCAGATGGGGCAGTTTCGGACCAGGGTTCTTATCTCCTGGTCGGAAGGAACGTACTGGAGTCCAGCCACCCGTCGGTAGAGGCCGATCTCCTCGACGTACCGTTCCACCTCCTCGGGCCGAGGCTTGTACCGGTCGATTCCCACCCCACGCCGGACGTAGTCGGCTACGAGGACGCTCAGGGCCTGGGCGGTTCCCCCGGCGCTCCTAATGGGCCCTGCGTAGTAGACCTTGAGGTATTCAGTCCCGTCGTCGTTTTTGCCCAGGTCCACCTTGGCGATCCCCTCGATGGGAGCCGCCACGACCCCTTCCGTCAGAAGGGCAACGGAAGTCCGGATGGCGCTCTCGATCGCCTCGATCTTGGACGAGAAGCTTCCGATCCTCCCCTCGGCGAAGTCGAGGCCGATGGCGAGGGCCGCCTCCTCCCTGCTCATCCCCTCCCCTTCAAGTTCCCGGACTCTTTTAGCGATCCCCTCGATCCCGATCAGCTTCTCCACCCTTTCGGCCAGGTCCACGGCCGTTGGGACCTCCACCGAGAGGCCGGGGTCCTTCCCCTGACTTCGGGCTTCTCCAGCGATCTTCATGGCTTCGGCGAGGCCCGACTCAAGGACCTCGAAGTACTCGGAAGTCTTCAATCGGAGTCACTCCAGAGGAAGAGGTCAGTAGTAGGGTCGTGGCTTCTCACCGGAGGCCGTCCGACGAGCTCCTGGATGTAAACCTCGGCCGCAAAGACCGTCCCGCTTGATAAGTGGCCGCCCTTGACGTTTCCCTCCGAGTCCGCCAGGGTGACATGAGCGTGGAGGAAGGGCTTACCGTCTCTGAGGGAGAGGTTTCCGATGAGGCTTGATATCTCCATCGGACGGTCGATCTCGGTCGCTCTGTACTCATGGGTCTCCTGGTCGTAGTAGCCGATCTCCGCTCTCTTCAGCGCTCCGATGGCGTTGACTGCGCCGACCTCGACTCCCAGCGACTCGGCTAGGGAAGTGATGGAGGCCACGATCTCAGAATCATGATCGAGGCTAGAGAGAAAGAGCCTTCCGGGCCTGAGTTCACAAACCAGAGACAATACCGATCCACCTAGATTATATGGAACTCATTCTCCGTTGAAAAAGGAAACGGTAGACATGCAAGTTGGTTTTGGTCAAACCGTCGGCGTTGCAGCCGACAGCAAGTTGCGTGTGTTTAAATAGGAAATATTAAAATTTATCTTAACTCGATAAATCGATGCTTCGGATGGAGGTGCGTGTTATGGCTGTGGTGGGCTGAATAGTTACCGTGTTGATTACACCGCATCTGACAGGTTCGCCTGTTCTCCTGCCGCTTTTCTAGCAGCACCATATCTAAGCCAGCCTCTGCCGCAATTTTGGCAGCCATGGACCTTCCAGGACCTGCGTGTCCACCACAATCACATCGCACTTCATCTCTTCACCCCCAAGATAGTTAGCAAAAAGAGAGCTCTTTGGGCTCTAGATCCCTGGACAGATCCTCGCCGCCACGGTGGCGAGATCTGATGCCACCTGCTCGATCCTTCCTCTATCCTCAAGACATGAGAGCCAGCGATCGGGGATCCAGTCCGAGCCCTGGGACGCGCCAGCCAGGGCCCCGGCGATGGAGGCGATGGAGTCGGTATCCCCGCCCGAAGAGGCCGCAGCGATCAGGGCCTCCTCCGGATCGAACTTCAGGTAACAGTAGAGGGCGGCCGGGACCGTCTCTACCACCATCGGTGAGGTGCCGATCTCTGCCAGCGCCTCCGCCGGATCGAGATCGAGGAGCTCTTTTACGATAGAAAGGCGGCGGGCGAAATCCCGGTCGATCCGCTCGACGAAGGCGGCCGTCATCTCCAGGACTCTGATGGGGGCAAAGCCGAGAAGAGATAGGGCGACACCGACGGCGACGGCGATGGAGCCGGCCCTCGCAGCCTTTGAGCAGTGAGTGGGAAGGCTCTGTTGGTCGGCATACCTGGCCACGAGGTCGAGGTTGCAGTGGTATACGAGGCCGATGGGCGCGGTCCTCATCGCCGAGCCACAGGTAGGAGTCGGAAGCCCAGCCTCCTGCCAGGGCCGATCTCTCAAAAGGTCCTGGATCGCCGTCATGCTGGTCCATCCGACGCCCCGATTTAGAGAGGGGTCGAGGGTCCAAGCCCGCCCCCAGTCGGTGAGCTTTGAAGTGAACCTCTCGACGTCGAAGAATCCTGCCTCAATTATCGTCTCTGCCAGAAGGAGGGTCTGCTCGGTGTCGTCGGTGTACTGGCCCGGCGATAGGCCGCAGTGAAAGTGATCGGGGGCGGGGGCGACCATCTCCCGGACCTCGCCGAGCCTTCCTCCGATCTCGTCTCTCGTCAGCCCCTCGACGGGCATGCCCAGGGCGTCGCCGACGGCGAGGCCCAGCATGCAGCCTTTGAACCGGTCCAAGAGCCCTTCTGCCATGCGAGCGAGAAGGAGACGTTGGACTAAATAGTCATCGGGAAGATGATCCGTTTTTGAAGACGGAGGTGTGGGGTTGGGCGGGGAGGAGATGGGATAAGGTACGGGCAGAAAATGGATGGGGCGGAGAACGGAAAGGGAACGAGAATCGACCCTGTACTCGGTTCAGTCAGGGCTGGGACGATCGAGCCTGGATCTGCTATTCCTCTCCGCCGTGTGGGCTGCGTTACCCCTTGAGGCGCTCTCGTGATCCAGCATCAGGAGTATGCCGCACCCGAGAAGGCACAAGAAGCCGGTCAGGATGAAGGTGGCCGTGAAGCCCGCAAAGCTTGCGATGGCAGCGCCGGCGGCCGCGGTGACGGCCGTCCCCAGGCCCGTGGAAGTGGAATAAACCGACCACTCAAAGCTCTCCCTTCCAGGGTTCAGGTTTAGGCTCCAGAGCCCGACCCAGGTAGGGTAGGCAAGGCCGCTCCCGATGCCGTAGAGCGTCTCTGCCAGGTAAACCTGGTATATGTTGTCTATGAAGATGTACATCACCGGGACCGAGGCGATGAGGGCCGTTCCCAGTATCAGCCATCGCGTCTTGTTCTCGCTTTCGTCGATGTACCAAGAGAAGGGGAGCTGGACCAGGGACTTCGTCACCAGAAATAGGGTGCTGGCCACCCCTGCGGTGAGGATGGTCCCGCCGGCCACGCCCTCGTTGATGAAGATGGCCAGGATCGGCTGGATCAGGCCGAAGCCCGTGAGGACGAAGATGTCCGATAGCATGAGGAGCTTTATGGTGCGATTCATATTTTTCACCTCCGATTTCCGGATAATAATTTTATAGACAATATGCCCAAGAGATGCATAAAACGGCCAGATCGGCCGAGAATGTCAGGATGCGTATGATGAGCAGAGCTACAACGACGCAAAAAGTGCACTACAAGCCAGAGCGCACGTTGATACAGCATAAGATTGCCGTGCTCAGCTTCATCGGAATAGAGTTGCTAACTTCATCCATATATAGGTTGCTATCTACAATAATAGGAATTTTAGCTAATATACATCATTTTGAAGTTTAATTCTACCATGCTGGTTTAATTAGGATTTTAATTGGAATTAAATCCAGCAATATGTCGAAAAAGTCTCGTAGGTGAAAATCTCGCAAACAATTCGGGTATGGCTTTGCAATGACTTTCCGCACCCGTTTTGACATAGTTCCTGCAGATTCGTCCCCGCATCATCGATTCCCCTGCTGGTTGGATCATCAGCTTTCCAGAGGGCTTCGTTTGCCATCCCATCTGGGACCTTTTGGCGATCTGGATTATGTACGACCATGATGCTTGAACTAGTCAGGCGTCTCAATATCAGATCAGATGTAAAGAGAGCTCTTGTTTACGAGATTCGAACAGTATAAAAATAGATTGGTTATATGTAAAAAGCAAAATCATAAAGGATAAAAATTACATTAAACATCTGCAATTATGATATCTTACATCACATCAAAAAGATATGCGGCTGTAAAAATAAAATAAAATGCGGCAAAAGTTAAATAGTCGTTAATGCTAGGCGTTGTCATACCACTTGAAATATCCAAAGGGTAAGTGAGGTCACTAGAATGGTGAAGAACGTCAACGAAAGGAGCGTCGATCCTGCCACCCGGGCGATGCTCCTGGAGGCCGACCGGGCGGGGATCGAGACCGTCTGGGACCGTTTCGAAAAACAGCAGCCTCAGTGCGGCTTTGGCCAGCTCGGGGTCTGCTGCCGCAACTGCAACATGGGACCATGCCGTATCGACCCCTTCGGTGAGGGTCCTGACAGGGGAGTATGCGGGGCCACCGCGGACATCATCGTAGCCCGAAACCTGCTGCGGATGATCGCCGCCGGAGCCGCCGCTCACTCCGATCATGCTCGGGACGCAGTATTGGCCTTCAAGCAGATGGCCGAGGGTAAAGCGAAGAGCTACCAGGTCAAGGACGAGGCGAAGCTCAGCGCCCTGGCGGCCGAGTACAACATCTCCACCGAGGATCGGAGCCCTGGGGAGGTGGCATTGGAGCTGGCCAATCTTCTCCTCTCGGAGTTTGGAAAGCAGACGGGACCGATCACGTTCACCAGAAGAGCCCCTCCCAAGCGGCTGAAGGTCTGGGAGAACGCCGGGATCGACCCAAGAGGCGTCGATCGAGAGATCGTCGAGTGCATGCACAGAACTCACATCGGCGTCGACAACGACCCGGTTCACATCCTCCTCCACGGCCTGAGGACGAGCATCTCCGACGGCTGGGGCGGCTCCATGATCGCCACCGACGTCCAGGACGTCCTCTTCGGAACCCCGACCCCGGTCGTCTCCGAGTCAAACCTCGGCGTCCTGAAGGAGGACGAGGTGAACATAATAGTCCACGGCCACGAGCCGATCCTCTCGGAGATGATCGTCGACGCAGCTGAGGACCCTGAGATGATCAGTCTTGCCAAGAAGATGGGCGCGAAAGGGATCAGCGTCGCTGGAATGTGTTGCACAGGAAACGAGATTATTATGCGTCACGGGGTTCCAATGGCAGGAAACTTCCTCCAGCAGGAGCTGGCCGTGATCACCGGCGCCGTCGAGGCGATGGTGGTAGACGTCCAGTGCATCATGCCCGCCCTTGGAAACCTTGCCAGCTGCTACCACACCAAGTTCATCTCCACCTCTCCCAAGGCCGACTTCCCAGGAACAGTTCGGATGGAGTACCACGAAGAGAAGGCTCTGGAGATCGCCAAGGAGATCGTCAAGACCGCCGTCGAGAATTACGCCAACCGGGACCCAGGCAGGGTCAACATACCCAAAGAGAAGAGCGCCTGCATGGTGGGATTCAGCGCCGAGGCGATTCTGGGAGCCCTGGGCGGAACGCCCCAGCCCCTCATTGACGCCATAGTCTCTGGTGCCGTCAGGGGCGTGGGCGCTGTCGTGGGCTGCAACAACGTGAAGATCCAGCACGACTACGGCCACATAAACCTCGTCCGGGAGCTGATCAAAAACGACGTCTTGGTCGTGACAACGGGCTGCAACGCCATCGCCTGTGCCAAAGCTGGCCTTCTCCAGCCTGAGGCCGCAAAGGAGGCAGGGTCGGGCCTTCGGGCCGTCTGTGAGTCCCTGGGAATCCCGCCGGTCCTCCACATGGGCTCATGCGTTGACATCAGTCGGATACTCGTCCTGGCAGCGGCTCTCGCAAACCATCTGGGGGTAGACATCAGCGACCTTCCGGCCGCGGGCGCCGCCCCTGAATGGATGAGCGAGAAGGCCGTCAGCATCGGGACTTATGTTATCGCCTCCGGGGTCTACACAGTCCTGGGGACTGTGCCACCGGTCCTCGGAAGCTCTGAGGTGACCAGCGTCCTCACGAAGGGGGTGGAAGGCGTCATAGGCGCCACCTTCGCCGTGGAGCCGGACCCCTTCAAGGCCGCGAGCCTGATGATCGGTCACATCGATGAGAAGAGGAAGGGGCTCGGGCTGAAGGCCTAGGTCCGATCCCTTTCGCCCAGGAGTTGAGATTAAATGAAAGAGATCTTGGTAAGGCCTGAGAGGTGCTTGGGATGCCACTCCTGCGAGATCGCCTGCGCAGTCGAGCACTCTCAGACTAAGAGCCTCTTTGGTGCCGTGGCCGAAAAGCCGGTTCCAAGGAAGAGGGTCTACGTCGAGTTTGCCCCTGAGTACTCGATATCGGTTCCCATGGTATGCCGACACTGCGAGGACGCACCATGCGTCTCGGTCTGTCCCACCGGTGCCCTCAGCCAGGACGAGGTCACAAGGGTGGTGACCCACAACCCAGAGGCCTGCATCGGCTGCTGGACCTGCGCGTCAGTCTGCAACTACGGCATGATCGGAAGAAACAAGGAGGAGAGGATCGCCATCAAGTGCGACCGGTGTCCCGACCTGGAGGTTCCGGCTTGCGTCGCCGCCTGTCCCACGGGGGCTCTGGTGTACAAAGAGGTGGAGGAGTTCTCAGAGTCGAAGAGGGCGGAGTCCGCCCTGAAGATGGCGAGGGGAGTCGCCGCTGGGTCGAGCCGGTGAGAATCGGCTCCGCGACTTTTTTTCGAAATCGAAGGGAGGTGTCTATCCAGATGGTCGACGAAAGTTTGGTGCCCACGGTCTGCCCTTACTGCGCCCTTGGTTGCGGATTTTATATAACGCTGGGTAAGGACAAACCTGGGATCGAGTACATGCTCGATCATCCCACAAACGAGGGAGCTCTCTGTCCCAAGGGAAATGCTGCCCTGGAGATTCTGGACCATCCTGATCGGCTTCGTTTCCCTCTAAGGAAGACCGAGGGAGGATGGGTCAGAGTATCCTGGGAGGAGGCCCTGGCGAAGGTCGCCGAGGAGATCAAAAAGGCGGTGCGGGACCATGGTCCCAATTCGCTCGGATTTTTGGGTTCGGCCAAATGCACCAACGAAGAGAGCTACCTCTTCCAGAAGATGGCCCGGATGCTCGGCTCGAAGAACGTGGACAGCTGTGCGAGAAGATGCCACTCGCCGACGATCCCTGCTCTGAACAGGGCTTTCGGATCCGCTTGCATGACAAACCCCATATCGGACCTGGCAAACTCCGACTGCATCTTCGTCATAGGGTCGAACTTCGCAGAGAACCATCCCATCGTTGCGAGATGGGTTTTCAGGGCCAAGGATCGGGGTGCTTTCGTCATTGTCGCCGACCCGAGGATCACCCCCACCACGTGGCTCTCCGACCTTCACCTTCAGATCAACCTGGGGACCGACGTCGCCCTTCTGAACGGGATGATGAACGTCATCGTCGGAGAGGGGCTGGAGAACCGAAAGTTCATCGAAGAGAGGACCATCGGCTTCGAGGACCTGGCGGAGAAGGTCTCGGATTACACCCCCGAGAAGGTCTCCGAGATCACCGGAGTTTCTCCGAGCTCCATCGTCCAGGCAGCAAGGACCTACGCCAAATCCGCCTCCTCGGCCATCCTCTACTCCATGGGGATCACCCAGCACTCTCACGGGACAAACAACGTTGCAGCCTGCGCCGACCTAGCCCTGATCTGCGGCCAGCTGGGCAGATCCGGGGCAGGTCTCTATCCCCTCAGGGGCCAAAACAACGTCCAGGGTGCCTGCGACATGGGGGTCCTCGCGGACTTCTATCCCGGGTCCAGGTCCGTCAACGACATCGAGGCGATCCACTTTATCGAGGAGGCCTGGGGCTCGGGCACCCTTCCCGTGGGGATGGGGATGACCGCCGAGACGATGCCGGTGGCAGCGGGAGATGGCGACCTCCGGTTCCTGTACGTCATGGGCGAGGACGTGATAAACTCCGATTCGAGCTCATCTCGGGGGAGAAGAGAGCTCGAAAACCTGGACTTCATGGTGGTGCAAGACATCTTCATGACTGAGACCGCCGAGATGGCCGACCTGGTCCTGCCGGCCGCGGCCTGGGCCGAGAGGGAGGGGACGTTCACCTCTTCGGAGCGGCGTGTTCAGTGGGCGCCTAGGGCCCTCGATCCGCCAGGAGAGGCGAGATCTGACCTCTGGGCGATCTTGGAGGTGGCAAGGCGACTGGGCCTCGACTTCGATTATGCAGGTCCCGAGGAGGTCCTCGCCGAGATAGGCGAGGTGGTTTCCGGCTACGCAGGCATATCTCGGGAGAGGGCAGAGGCCCGGGGTGGGGTCATCTGGCCGTGTCCGTTCTTGGACCATCCTGGAACTCCGATCCTCCACCAGGAGGAGTTCTCTGTCCCCAGAGGAAGGGCCAGGATCGTTCCCGTCGACTATCAGCCCCCTGCCGAGGAGAGCAGCCTCGACTACCCGCTACTACTCACCACCGGGCGGGTGGTCCTCCACTATAACTCTGGCTCGATGACTCGGAGGAGCTTCTCTCTGATGAAGAGGTCGCCGGAGCTGTTCGTCGAGGTGAACCCCGACGATGCCGACCGTTGGAGCATCGTCGATGGAGATCTGGTGGAGGTGAACACCCGCCGGGGGAGGGCTTGGGCGAGGGCTCGCGTCACGACCCGGCAGGAGAAGGGCGTCTTATTCATGCCCTTCCACTTCCCGGAGACAAACCAACTCACATCCGACGTCATCGACCCGGAGGCGAGGATACCGGAGTTCAAAGTTGCTGCCTGCCGGATAGGAAAGATGAAGGGGGTCTGATGGGTTGGAGATTTACGTTGATCTAGAAAGGTGCATCTTCTGCCACGCCTGCGAGGTGGCGTGCGAGAGAGAGCACGGTGAGTCGAGGATATCGGTGGAGGCGGTGAAGGACAGGGCCTCGGTTCCCATCTCCTGCCATCACTGCGAGGTCGCTCCATGCGCCATCGTCTGTCCCAGCGGGGCGCTCTTCCAGGAGGGGGCACAGGTGGCCTTTGATGCCGGAAAGTGCACAAGGTGTGGTCTCTGCCTCCTCGCCTGCCCCTTCGGAGCCATAGATTTGGACCTCACCTCCATGGTCCAGAAGTGCGACCTCTGCCCAGAGTGGGACGTCCCGCCGTGCGTCCTCACCTGTCCTACTGAGGCCCTGATCTGCGGGGATCGGGACGATGCGACGAAGGAGATGAGGAGGAGGGCGGCATCGAGGATCGCCCGATCTTATGCCGCCGCCGTGGGGAGGGAGAGGGCATGACTGATCTTGATGCCAGACCGGGCCCGGGCCGAGGTCCAGGCCGGGATTCAGGCCTTGGCCCGGGACCCTGGCGCGTCCTTCTCGTCGACGAGAACAGGTGCATCGGCTGTCGGGCCTGCTCCAACCTCTGGCGCGAGATATCCTGCGCCCTCGCCTTCTCGGAGGCGGGTCCGGAGCGGACGATAAAGTTCCCCAGGGCCTTCGAGGAGTTCGAGGCGAGGATCGCCGAGTCCCTGGCGGAGGTCTGTCCCACGGGAGCGATATCGGCCGTCCTCTCCGACGACCTGCCCGTGGAGGAGAGCTTCTCCCTCACCTTCGAGCTGGTCCGGTGCCAACGGTGCAGAACGCCCTTTGCCACCGAGAAGGAGATGAACTACATCCGGGATCGGCTCCCCGTGGAGATCCAGGCGAGGAGCTCCGGCGAATCTTGGATGGAGCTATGCCCCAGCTGCCGCCGATCCGTCGAGCGGGACGCGGTTTCCAGGGAGCTGATCGTCGCCAGGAGCTGGGCGAGGAGGTGAGAGGCGAACGGGCGCCCACGCTGTCGCCTTTAGTCCTCTAGCCTTCCATCTCTCTTTTTCGAATCTTCCGGATCGGGCCAGACGTAGCAGAGGTCCTTCGGCTCGGTCCAGCCGAAGGCCGAGTAGTGGTCCTGGTCCTTTCGGAGGAGGTTTGACCGGTGAGAGGCGTGAAGCTCTTCAGACCCGAACCACCAGGGCAGAAATCCCTCCTCCCTCTCCTCGTACTTGCGGCGCAGCTCCTCCAGCTCAGATCCGCCCATCTCCCGGTTTGCGGCCAGGATCTTCTCTTTGCAGGTGTCCCTGTACCCTCTCTTAATCCACTCCTCGCAGATCACGACGCCGTAGAGGGCGAGGGCCTCGGGGTTTTTGGACCACATCTTCCAGATGGGGTGGTTTTTCCAGCGGCTTTTGCCGTCCCGGCATATCCGCAGAAGGACGAGGGCCTCCGACCTCTGCTTTCCGAGCCTCTGCCTGTCCAGCACCTCGGCCGACCTCTTGAAATCCGGGTAAGGGAGAAACGTCTGCATCTGTTCGTCCTCTGAGATTTGGTTTTTTATTCTTTATGAATGCAGTGGGTCTAATTATAAAGTCACTATTGGTCCATCCTTTTGGGAACATACTTCAGCGTGCTGCGAAGGCTATTACTAGCACAACCTGAATGTTACTGCTAGAGCCTTCTAGACAGACCACCTTCCCTAAAAAATTTTGTAGAGATTTTAGACCGTAAAGTCTTTATAAAAATTGAATTGGTGGCCCGTATTCAGCACGATGGAAGGACGACCTCTGTTGAGCTTCCAACCATCTCGCCCTTGGAGTTGAACCCCAAGACTGCGACGCTGTTGGTCAATGGACCGGGAAGGTCTGTGGTCACCGTCCAGTTTGCAGTGAGGGCGATGCTCTCTTTTGGCGAGAGGGTTACGTTTATCGGGATAGGGACGCCGCTTATCGAGTCGGTCAAGTTGAGCTCGCTTATCGAGAAATCGCCGATGTTATCGATGGTGTAGATGTAGGTCACGACATCCCCCGCCTGGACGCAGGGCTGGGTGGCGCTGGCCGTCAGGTTGAGACCCCAGGGGTTTATAAGGTTCAACGTGGCGGCAGCAGAGGCGACGGCCGGGTTGTTCTGGAAGTCAACGCCATCGACCTGGACTGAATCTTTAAGAGGGCCGGCAAGGTCTTCATAAAGGACTTGAAAGCTGGCTTCGGCCGAGGCCACCTCGCCTGGGTTCAGATCGATCTTGCTCAGGGGCACGGCTCCGACCCTCGAATCGATCAGGGTGAGGCCCTGGACGGGGACTTTCCCGATGTTGGCTACCTCGTAATTTCGGGTCACCACGGCTCCAACCTCAGCAAAGCTCACCTCGGGATCGACGGCCAGGGAGATTGCGGGTCTGCGGTCTGCAAGCCCTCCGAAGCTGATCTCTTTATCGATCTCGAAATTTCCAGTGAACCTCTGATGAGAGCTGATGTCCGTAGAGAAGGGCTGGTGCATGTTGGAGCTTGTCATGTAGGTGCCGTTGAAGCTGAGCTTGGTATTGGTGCCGACGACCTGCGAATTATCCGAACCGACGCTGGTGGTCTGTTCCTTCTCGATCTCTGTGGCGCTGAAGGCCTCCTCTATGGTGGTTTTGGTTCCGCTGAAAAGCGATCCCCTCTCGACGCGCTTTTGCCCCACCAGGGGCACGTCTCCAGAGTAGGAGAGCCTGACGGTTCTGGTCCCAAGCCCATTTCCTGATTTGGAGATGTCTTTTGCTCCAGGACCGATCTCCAGGCTGCCGTCGCCAGCCATGGCGTTGTAGTATTCGAAGCCCTCCATCCGGTTCACCACGGACCTGCTAACGTCGACGGCTCCGTTACCGCTCACCCATCCGGCGGCCGGTCCGGATGCGAGAAGCAAGCACACTCCCAAGAATAAGAAGATCAGACCCCTTCCCTTCATGCTGTATTTTCCTTCTTCGATCCTTTAAGACGGTGACGGTGGAGCGTCGATCAAAGGGGACGATTATCCGTACGATATCGAGGCGAAAGAGGAAGTAAGCCAAAAAGGAGCAAAATCGAGGAAAAAATAGAGGTTGAAGTTTTTGGAAACCTACCCCATCCCGCCGTAGACGTAGACGGTGGTGGCGGGCTCGAACTTCAGGACGTAGGTGCCGCGCCGCTCGTAGTACTTGGGCTTCCCGTAGAACCACTCGCCGTCCCAGACCTTCACCGTATGCCACTGGTTGCCCACGACCTTGAGATTGTAGATCCCGTCGAGAGCGTCGCCTCCCTGACCCTCGGTTCCGACGTAGTTATCGTCGACGTATACGTCGTAGCCCCTCATGTTCTGGGACTCGAGGGTTACGCTGACGTCACCGTATGTCGGCGTGGGGGTGGGCGTCGGCATCGAAGGCGTCGACTCCGGTGGAGGAACCTCGGGCCCTGTGATCATGTCCGGGGTCCATTCCGCGCCCACATCGATGATGACGACGTTGCTCGGCTGGTTGTTGGCGACAAAGAATAATGCGTACCTTCCCTGCTCTGCGGCGTAGAAGCTCATCCTGTTGTAGGTTCCGAGGCTGTAGGAGGTGATTTTGGCGCTGCCCAAGGGCGATACCTCGTAGAAGCTGGCCATCCCCCCAGCGGGGGTCGTCGTGATCAGCTGGAGCCACGTTCCGACGGGACAGGCCGCGTACCTCGTCCAGCTCGTCTCCCCTTCGATCCAGAGGGCGTTAGATCCGGCGTACATCCCCGAGGAGGTGTACTCGGAATACGGCACCGTCTGCCAGCCGAAGCTGAGGACTGCGGGCTCGTTTCCAGAAATCGTGAAGCCGACAGGACCCCGATCTGGTGGAAGAGCCTCGTCCTCTGTGAAGTAGTACTGCATGTACTGAGAGTAAGTGAAGCCCGAGCTCGTCTTGAAGCTGTAAGTGGTAGAAGAGCCGGATCCCCCATAGAAGCTCCCGAGGCCATAGTTCAGGTAGTCCTCGCCCCAGGTTTCTTCACCGTCAACATCTTTGTTGGGGCTTCCGACGGCCTGAGCGAAGCTCAGGCAAACAAATATGGCAAGTAACTTTACTGCCCCACTCCTTTGTTTCATTATTTAACACCCGAGGGCCCAGAAGATCCTCTCGGATAGTAAAGATTTTGGTGGGGGAGCTACATCTGGATCTTATGTCTTCACCACCCACCCCATCAACTGAGGAAGGCCGAAAGGAGGATCTCCTCGCCTGGATCCGGGAGTATCGGGAGAAGGGGAGGATCTGGAGGGGCGCGCCGCCGAAGCTCCCCCACCTTCCGCCGGGGTCGAGGGTCCTGGATCTGAGGTGCGGGAACGGCAAGACCCTGGCCGCGATGCTGAGGCGGCCCTGGCGGGTCGCGGCCCTGGACCTCTCGCCCCTGGCGGTGAGGCTCGGAGAGGAGATCGCTGCCTCTCTGCAAGATGCGCCCTCGGAAGCCGACCTCCTGGTGGCAGACGCGAGCTTTCTTCCCTTTCGAGACTCGACCTTCGATGCGGTCTTCGCCTTTCACGTCATCGGCCACCTCCGCGAAAATGAACGCTTCAGGGCGGCGCGGGAGGCGGCGCAGGTTCTGAAGGCCGGAGGGAGCCTCTTCTTTCTGGAGTTCGGGGTCGAGGACATGAGGGCGGGAAAGGGCAAAGAGGTGGAAGCCCAGACCTTCAGGCGCGGCGGGGGCGTATTGACCCACTACTTTTCCGAGGGCGAGGTCCTGAATCTATTCGATACGCTCCGGCCGGTCTCAATCAGGACGGCCCGGCGGCTCGCCCTCCCTTTTCGGGGGCCAGGCCGCTGCAGCTGCCTTTTCGCCGCCCGGCCAAGGCCGAGAGGAGAATGTAAAAGGAGGTCTCGGTGAGGATGCAGACCGCCGCCGGGACCCCGGCCCGAGGGCCGAAGAGGAGAAGGGCCACGGTGGCGGCGAGCCCCAGATTCTTGAAGGAGCCGAAGAGGGTGTAGGCGATCCTCTGAGGCCACTTTACACCGGCAAAGGCTGCGCCCGCGTAGACGATCGCCCCCGAGAGGAATGTCCGGGCGACGGCTATCAGGAGAACTCCCGCCATCTCCGTCGAGATGGAGCTGCTGTTAAGCCCCACCACGATGTAGGTGACGGTGAATAGGCCGGCGTTGATGGGATGCGCCGGATCGACACTCAATCGGCCGACGAATCTTGAGGCCAGGATGGGGAGAAGGATCAGGAGGAGGACGATCTCCAAAGTGTCGCCGACCTTCACCCCCACTCCCGCCTCCCGGGCATAGATCGATATGATCAGGGGCGTCAGAACGAGGGACCCAAGATATGATAGAGCCTCGGAGTAGAGGGCGAGCCGGACGTCCCCCGCCAAAAGCTTCGTCAGGGGGACGACGGCTACCGCTGGCGGAACTGCGGCCATCACCACAAATCCGAGAATGAGCGCCTCCTCCTCAAGGACCACAGGAGCGAGAAGGAGGATCAGCCCCGATAAGAAGAGGTAGTTGATGAGAAACCCGGCCGAAGCCCCCCGGATCGGCGGAATGCTCAGATCGATCCCGGCCATGGAGAAGGCCATCATGAGAAAGAGAGCCGGGATTACCAGAAACTCGAGCCTCTCGGCAGGCGTTGGCAAGAGAAAGCCGAGGGCCACGGCCAGGGTCAGGATGAAGGCCGTGTTTTTATGAAGATTGATCTGCACGATTAAACCAGCGCCCCTTCAATGGTGTCCTTTCGATCCTCGCCTCTTTAAGATATGCCTCTGGGATTATGCCATCTAGTCTTCTGCGGCCTGGATGAACGATGGCATTAAGGTCTGGGCAAAAATAGAACCTATATGATAAAATAAGTAAAATAGAATGGCCATAACAGAATGGGCAGATAATCATTCATTTAAAACGGCCCTGCGCAGCCGAGAGCTGCGCTGGCCATTTTCTAAAGGCAGATAAATTCAGACTTTGTGGGCTATGGCGAACCTTCGCATAACCCTGTCAATACATATGCTGACTTTGTCTCCGACCTTTGTCTCCGAGACGAAGATGACAAAGCCCTCAACTCTGGCGATGCCGTCTCCCTGCCTTGATATGTCCTCGATCTCCACTTCATAAGTCTTTCCAGCTTCAACTGGAGAAGAGTCTGTGAACCCGCCACTGCTGAAGGATCCTCGATTGCTTCCGTACACTTACTTCACATCCATCTGCGAAAAACCGTGAAAACAGCCTCGCACATTGGCTAACTACGGTTCGGGGTTATTTAAATGTTTGTGCCTTTAGCTAGCTGAGCTGTCCAGCTCGCGGGCCCCAATCTATTCCGACAATTTCGATCTCCTCGATCCGATGAGAAATACGTTACATCACAGATGGCCTAAAACTATAAGCCCTCAAATTTTGGGATAATCGCCCTTGCGACTTCATTCAATCGGCGTTTTAGCTCGGTTCACCATAGACCGATCATTATCTGATAGAAAAATTATAATACGAGTTAATCCTTATAATAAACGTAGGTGAACGTCGATGCTAAACAAAAGATATCTCAAAATTGTGGTGTTGGTCTTTGTGGTACTGGTCGGAACTGCCGCCTCAGACGGGGCAGATGAAAGGGCGATATCATCTCCGGCGATTTCCCTTCCGGCTGAGGAGCAGGTCAGGGCAACTGAGGTCGCCGCTGCCGCAGTAGCTCTACCAAGCCTGCAACGCTGGTATGCGACGGCCGAGGGCCATGTTGGGGATATTAACATAAAAACGCCGCCAACCGGCAGCGATGATTCTCCCTACCAGGTGATATTCAGATCTTTGTCTCCTACAGGTCCGAACTACATCACCATCAACAATGATGGTCCAGCGGACTTGAAAGTCTGGATAGATACTCCTTTTAATCCAGAGGAGATCGGTATACAACCGTCGTTCGTCATAAAGCCGGGGCAAAGCTCTTCAGTCGTAGCTACGACGTGCCTTCTAGTGAAACCCAAGTATACATCAAGGCCAACTCTGGGAGACTATGTCCTCTCCTGGTGTTGCCCAGTTCAGCAAATAAAGATCAACTGTACCTGTTGCTGTCAAGACGAAAATAGCCCCACACCCACTGATGGTGTTGGAGATGGTGGACCGGGATTGACGCCAGATGAGGTGGTGACCTTGCTGGCCTAGTCGAGACCTCGTGCCCAATTGCTCCTCGGGACTTCAGCGGCACAAAAGATTTACAGTCGGCGGCGTAAAGCCCGCCATTAACTTTTTTGACCTTGAAAATGCCGTCAAGCCTCTTTATCCAGCTCACACAGGTCTCTGGTCACAAACTTATCCCCCTCTCTTCGCATCTCGCAGACGATCTTGCCGTCGACGAGCCGGAGGATCCGGTCGGTCTTCTCGGCCATGTCCATGTCGTGGGTGACCAGGATGAAGGTCTGGTTCATCTGCCGGTTCAGCTTTCTCAACAGCTCGTAGATCATGTCGGAGCTCTTGGTGTCCAGATTTCCCGTAGGCTCGTCGCCGATGACGATGGACGGATGGCCCGCTAACGCCCTAGCCACCGCTACCCTCTGGTTCTGGCCTCCAGAGAGCTGAGTTGGTTTGTTGTTCAGCCGATCGCCGAGCCCCACCTCCTCAAGAAGGGTGATCGCCCGATGCCTCGCCTCCTTCTTGTCCATCCCGGCTATGAGAAGAGGCATCATCACGTTCTCGACGGCGCTGAACTCCGGGAGAAGGTGATGATACTGGAAGATGAAGCCAAGCTCTTTGTTTCTCAGCCTCGCCCTCTCCTCAGAGCTGGCCGTGGTGATGTTCTGCCCCTTGAGCCAGATCTCGCCGCCGGAGGGGGTGTCCAACAGCCCGATCATGTTCAGAAGGGTCGACTTGCCGCTGCCGCTGGGACCTACGATGGAAAGGACCTCCCCCTCTTCTATGGTCAGGTCGACGTCGTCTAAGGCCACCAGCTCCACCCCGTCGCCGTAGACCTTTCTCAGCTTCTTTATCTCAATGATTTTGCTCAAGCCCGGATCGCCTCCATAAATTTCACTCGGTCGCTATCGCCTCCACGGGATCGAGCCGCGAGGCCTTGTAGGCCGGATATATCCCCGCCAAGAAGTTGACGAGGAAGGCGAAGATGGCGACGTAGACAAACGTCCCCAGGTCCAGGACCACCGTCATCCTGTCGGCTATGTAGATCTCGGCAGGGACCTCGATCGTCCCGATCAGCTTTGCGGCGACGTAAGCTAGCCCCCCTCCCAGGAGGGCTGAGGGAGGTCCCAGGATCACGCTCTCCAGGACGAATATCTTCATGATCGAGATCTGGTCCGCCCCCATCGCCATCAAGATCCCTATCTCCTTAGTCCTGCGGCTTATTATCATTATCATAGTGTTGGCGATGCCAAAACCTGATATTATGAAGATAAGGAGGTAGAATATGTAGGAGTAGATCTGCTGGGTATCGATCTGTTCCAGAATGTCCCTGCTCTTCTCCTGCCAGCTCTCGGCCTTATATTGGGTTCTGTTGTTCAGATCCGCGGCTATGGCGGGGGCCGCATCGATGTCCGACAGCCTGATTCCAACCTCAGATACGACGTCTCCCTCATCCAGGAGGTCCTGGGCTGTATCGAGGGGGAGATAGACGAGGGTGCTGTCGAGGCTGGTTCCGGTATCGATGATCCCGACCGCCTTCACCTGGATGGTGACGTCCTGCCTAGTTAGCCGGAAGTCGTCGCCCCGTTTCAGCTCCAGGTCATCGGCGAGGTCGTCTCCCACCACGGCAGCGAACCTCTTGAACCGCAGGTCGTAGTAGTCGCCCCAGACCATGTCCTCCCGAACCCTCAGGAGGATATCCTCCTGGACGGGATCCGCCCCGATGAAGGTGACCCCCTCCACGTTATCTTTGTACTTGGCCGCCGCCCTTCCCACAAGCCTCGGGGATGCCGCCAGGACCCCGGGGTCCTCTTGAGCAATGGCGGAGAGTGTCCTATAGAGATAGATGTAATCTTCGTCCTCTTTCGGCTCGACGGTGACGTGGGGCGAGTTCTCCACAGTGTTCTCGATGAGGTTCACCTTGTACCCCTCCGTCAGCCCTATCAGAACGACGATAACACCCACCGCCAGGGCCACGGATAGGACCGTAAATAGGACCATCTTGGGGTTTCCGAGGATGTGCCTTTCTGCGATCGCAAGCTCGAACATCTACCTCAACCTCTCAGGGCGACCACCGGGTCCAACTTTGAAGCCTTGTGGGCGGGGTAGACCCCTGCGATCATGCTCAGAATCAGGGCGAGGAGGGGAAAGGCGATGAGGTCGAAGGGGTCGACGAGGAATTTGATGACTATCGGCTGGGGTGCTGTCGGGGCGTTGACGGTGTACTGGAGGCTGTTAAAGTAGGCGGAGACTATGTAGCCGAAGGCGCTCCCGAATATGCCACCAGCAAGCCCCAAAAACCCGCTCTCGAAGAGGAACATCCACCTGATCTGGGATTGGCTGGTCCCCATGGCCATCAGCATCCCGATCTCCCGTGTTTTCTCCAAAACCAGCATGTTCATCACGTTGGCGATCCCGAAGGAGGCGATCAGAAGTACCAGGGCCAGGATAAGGTTGTTGGAGAAGGTCTCAAAGGCCAGGGTCTCTTCAAACTCTGGAAACATGCTCCTCCAGCTTTCGGCATCGTATCCGCGGGCCGAGATCTCTCTCGCCACTTCGTCAGCCTGGTATGGGTCCTCGATCTGGATGTTTATGTAGGTTATGACGTCCCCCTCGCCCAGAAACTCCCGGGCCGTCTCCAGGGAGACGAAGGCCGCCTGGTCCCACTCCCCAACTCCCGTTCTGAAAACGCCCGCCACCACCAGGTTCATGGTCTCTGCGTCGGGAAAGCTGGCCACGACGTCTTCGCCGATCTTCACGTCCAGCTTCTCGGTCACCTTGTCCCCCAGGATGACCCTCCTCCCGCTCGAGATGGCGTAAAAATCGCCATTGATCATGTACTTGTCGCCGATGCTGGTCACCTTGTTCAGCTCCGTCGGGACGACCCCGGTCATCTCGACGTTCTCAACGTTGTCCTCGAAGGAGAGGGTCGCCGTGGTGCTGAGGGCGGGAGAGACGGCAGCGACCCCGGGGATCGCCCAGACGAACTCGATCAGGGTCTTGTAGAGGTAGATGTACTCCTCCCCCTCCTTGGGGGTGACCAGGACGTGGGGTGCCAGCTCGAAGAAAAGCTTGAAGTAGGTGTCGAAGCTGCCGTTCATGACCGACCTGAAGACTATGATTATGGCCACGGCGAGGCCGACGGCCCCCATGGCGAGGGCAGTCTGCCTCCTCCTGGTCCTGATGTGCTTTGTGGCCACGAACAGCTCGAGCAAGGGATCACTCCTCAAGGCATGCAGACGCCATTGACGCCAATAACCCTTCTTCGGATCTTATTTATAGAGATCGGGCCCGATCGGCTTGGATCAAGCCCCACGACGCCGAAAACGATCATTCTCTCTTTCATAATTCTCAAATTAGCCCCGGAGGGCGACGACGGGATCGAGCTTCGAAGCCTGGTGAGCGGGGTAGACCCCGGCGACGACGCTCAAGAGGAGGGTGATCAGGGGGAAGGCGAGAAGGTCCCAGGGGTCGACGATGAAGGTGAGGACCACTGAGAAGTTGGGACCGGAGGATAGGGCGATGGCGAGGCTGTTGACGTAAGCCGCGATTAGATAGCCGAGAAGGCAGCCCGCCGCCCCGCCGGCGAGCCCCAGGATGCCGCTCTCTATGAGGAAGATCCGACGGACGTTGGAGGAGGTGGCCCCCATGGCCATCATCATCCCGATCTCTTTGGTCTTCTCCAGGACGAGGAGGTTGATGATGTTGGCGATGCCGAAGGAGGCGATCACGATCACCAGAAGCATGATCATGGTGTTGGAGAACCTGCGGCTCTCGATCGTCTCCACGATCCCCGATAGGCTCTGCCAGCTCTCGGCGTTGTACCCGAGGGAGGAAAGCTCGCTTGCCACCTCGTCGGCCCGGTATATGTCGTCGAGTTTGATCTGGACGTCAGTTATCACGTTCCCCTCGCCGAGAAAGTCTCGTGCCGTCTCCAGGGAGACGTAAGCGTAGTTGGTCGAAAAGCCCCCGGTATCGAAGATCCCCGAGACCACCAGGTTCAAGGTCCTGGCGTCGGGGAAGCTCGCCCGAACGGTATCACCCAAATTCACCTCCAATTCGTCGGCGAGCCCCTGGTCCAGGGCGACCCTTCTTCCGTTCTGAATCGAGCCGAGGTCGCCAGCCACCATGTAATCGATGCCGATCTTCGATATCTTGTTCAGCTCGTCAGGGATGACGCCCCGGAGGACGACGTTCTCGACGTTGTCGTCGTGGGAGAAAGAGGCCGTCGTGGAGAGGGCCGGGGAGACGGCCACAATGCCGGGGATCGCCCAGATCGTCTCGATGAGGGTCTTGTAGAGGTGGATGTAATTTTCGCCCTCCTCGGGAAGGACGGTGACGTGGGGGACGAACTCGAAGATGATCTCATTTATGGTCGTCTCAAAGCCGTTTATCAGGGACCGAAAGAGGATGGTGATGGTCACAGCGAGGGCGACGGCTCCCACTGCGAGGATGGTCTGCCTCCTTCGGGAGATGAGGTGCTTTTTTGCGACGTACAGCTCGAACAAGGGATCACTTCAAGGAGAACCGATCTCCAATCTTAAGTGGTCCGGGCTCTATTTATAAAGTGGCGCAGTCCGCCGTCTCCAGTCCTTCGGAAATCAAAATTGTAAAAGGATGGGAGATCAGAGAGTGACCTCTTCCGCCTCTTCCACGGAGTAGTTCTCGTGGACGACCTTGCAGAGCCTCTTTACAAAGAGGGTCGGATTCTTGGCCTGGAAGATGTTCCTGCCTATGGAAAGGCCCCCTCCGCCGACGTTTATCGAGTCGAAGACCATCTCTAAAACCTGGTGTTCTGTATCCATCTTGGGACCGCCCGCGATCACCACGGGGACGCTGCAGCCCTTGACGACCTCCTTGAAGGTCTCGGGAGATCCGGTGTAGTTCGTCTTGACGATGTCAACCCCCAGCTCCGCCCCGATCCGGGCGGCGTGCTTGACGTACTCGACGTCGTGCTCAGACTTGACCTTCGAGCCTCTCGGGTACATCATGGCCAGAAGCGGCATCCCCCAGCCGTCGCAGGTCCTAGCGACTCGTCCCAGGTCCTGGAGCATCTGAGCCTCGTCGTCGGCCCCCACGTTGACGTGGATGCTGACGGCGTCCGCGCCGATCCTGATGGCGTCCTCCACCTCGGTGACCAGGACCTTGTGGTTGGGGTCCGGGCCCAGGCTGGAGCTGGCGGACATGTGGACGATGAGGCCGACGTCCCGGCCGTAGCCCCGATGGCCGAAGAGGGGAAGCCCCATGTGGCCGAGAACGGCGTTCGCCCCGCCTTCAGCCACCTTGTCTACAGCCTCCTGGAGGTCTATCAGCCCCTCGATCGGCCCCACCGTCAGGCCGTGGTCCATGGGGACGATGACCGTCCTGCCCGTCCTCCTGTTGAAGATCCTCTCCATCCTGATGGACTTTCCGACGTTCCTCATGAGGAAATGGCATTGAGGAGTCCAGATTAAAAGGTGATGGTCAGATCCAAGGAAGACCGGTTTATTTAATTACTTTCGAATCAATTGTCAATGGGGGTTGTTCATGAGGATGTTTGAAGCCCTTCTGCTGGCAATGGTAGCGATTCTAGCGTCGTCGAGCTCCTGTCTCGGAGCCGACGAAGAATACGACGAAGTGTCGACTCTGACCATCTCGGGAACGGGAGAAGCAACCGCAGATGCGGATATGGTGACAATAATTCTGGGAGTTCAGACGAGAAACGAAAGCGCGGCCGGTGCCGTCACCGATAACGCCCGGATGATGGCCGACTCCATCGAGGCCCTGTTGGCGGCAGGAGTCCCCGAGGACGAGATCAAGACCTCGAGGTTCTCCATCTATCCCACCCGGGACTGGATCGACGGCAGGCAGTCGGAGAAGGTCGTCTTCGAGGTCTCAAACCAGATCACCTTCACCCTGAACCTCACCGATGAGTTGGACGTGGGCGAGGTCTTAGACGCCGCCGTGGGCGCCGGGACCAACAGCGTCGATAGCGTCACCTTCGGCCTCCGGGACCCGACTTCGGTCCAGGAGGAGGCTCTGGAGGATGCGGTCAATGATGTCATGGGGAAGGCGATGGTGATCTCCGAGGCTGCCGGGGTGACTCTGGGCCGGATCCTGTCGATATCCGAGAGCGGAGCCTCGCCCGTCCCCATGGCTGAGAGCAGGATCTATTTCGCCGCCGATGTGGCGGCCACGCCGATCGTTCCCGGAGACGTGGAGGTGACGGCGACGGTCATTATCACCTACGAGATCGAGGGGTAATCGAGAGACCGGTCAGGTCTGCCGACAGATCCGCCCTCGGGCGGATCTCTCCCGAAATTATCCCCTTTTCCACCTTCTTTTATGGATTCATCAACCTATTAATACCTGGAAAGACCGAATCTCCATTCATGAAGAAAGTCATCTTTCCGGGCCTCGTCGCAGGGTCTCTGATGCTCGCGGTATCCACCGCCCTGGGCCTCACCCTTTCAGCGATTTTTCCGGACGCCATGACCGAGTACTCAAATTCGGAGATCTTTCGGCAGATGGACGACCCCCTCATGTACTACTTCATCTTCCATCCTTTCCTCATGGGCATAATCCTCTCTTTCATCTGGCTTAAAGTTAGAGGGCTGATCGATGAAGAAGGGCTTAAGAAGGGCCTGGTCTACGGGTTTTACGTATGGCTCTTCTTCGGGGTCCCCGGAATGCTGATGACCATCAGCTCCTTCCAGGTCTCGCCGTTTCTGGTGGGGACCTGGACGGTCAGCGTATTGGTTCAGGATCTGGTGGCAGGAGTCGTCTTTGCCCGCATGGTAAGGTAGCTCCGATCGACGGCTCGATCTTCAAGATCGAGAAGTTGGGGCCGAAGACCGGCCCCACTAGAGCTTCAGCTGCCCTTTCTCGTAGAGGTCTCTTGCCACCTGGGCAAGCCCCGGACCCTTCACCTCCTCGCTGTAGGAGGGGAGGAGGGCGATCTGCTTGTCCCTGAACTTGGCCCTGATCTCCTCTATGTAGACCTTCTGGGAGGCCGCCCGGCGGCGGCAATAGTCGCAGTCGCAAGGGGCCATCACGTGGTTTACTATGATCGAGTCGACGGTGACTTCGTGGGCTTCGACGGTTTTGATCAATCGCTCGCTCTCCAGGACCGCCGCCTTCTCCGGGATGGTGACGACGGATATGGTGGTGGTTTTTGGGTCGATGAGGGCGTTTCTCATCGTCTCGGCTTTTGTGCGTAGCCGGCGAACCTCGGTCACGATGGAGTCGCCGAAGCCCGGCTCCAGCATGTTGAAGATCCCCGTCCACCTCGACTTCATCCCCAGGAGGCGCGTGACCACGCCGGTGGTGACGTCGGGAAGCTTCAGGAGCGGGAGGACGAGGGCGGTGGGGGCGGAGTCGATGACCACGACGTCGTACTTTCCATCCATGTAGACGTCGTAGAGTCGGTCCATGAAGATCAGCTCGCCGACGCCGGGTACGACGCCGAAGTCTTCGGGCCGGACCTCGAACTGGAACATCTCGAAGAGGGCCCGAAATAGGCTCCTATAGCTGGCATAGAACTTCTCCGCCTCGGCCCGAAGGTCCGGCTCCACGGCGTCGAAGTTTTCGCTGACGGGCGTGGGTCGGTTTCCGATCTCCACCTCGAGGATGTCGGAGAGGGAGTGAGCGGGGTCCATGGAGAAGGCGAGGGTCCTTTTTCCTCCCTGAGAGGCCCAGAGCCCCGTCGCCGCCGAGCAGACGCTCTTTCCGACGCCTCCCTTCCCAGCCATGTAAACCAGTCGCATGAAGTACGGATCTACAGGGCGAGATTTACCCCTTTTGCTCTTCCTTCGATCAGAACACCCTTCTGCCATTCTCGTTGCGAAGTTTTAATATGCGATCGATCCTTTCAGTCCCTCCAGACACTAATATTGAGGAACGGGGCATGACGAGAAATATCAAGGTCGAGCAGATAAGCCAGCAGCCAATCGAAGAGCAGATGATCGAGCTTGTGGAGAGGAAGGGGATAGGCCACCCCGACAGCGTCGCCGACGGCCTGGCGGAGTCGATCAGCCGAGCCCTCTGCCAGGAGTACACCAAGCGGGTCGGAACCGTCCTCCACCACAACACCGACGAGACCCAGCTTGTGGCAGGCAGGTCCAGGCCCGCCTTCGGCGGCGGCGAGATCATCCAGCCGATCTACATCCTCCTCTCGGGGAGAGCCACCCGATTCTTCGGCGAAGAGGAGATCCCGGTGGACGTCATCGCTCGAAGGACCGCGAGAGAGTACCTCAAGAGCGTCCTCTGCAACATCGACGTCAGCGACCACGTCATCCTAGACTGCAAGATCGGGACCGGCTCCTCCGACCTCCAGGACGTCTTCAAGAGGAAGGTCCCCGGCGCCAACGACACCTCCTTCGGCGTCGGCTACGCCCCCTTCTCCGAGACTGAGACCGTCGTCTACAACACCGAGAGGTTCCTCATGGAGCTGAAGAGGAGGATACCGGCCATCGGCGAGGACGTCAAGGTGATGGCCATGAGGTCGGGCGATTCCATAAACCTCACCGTGGCCTGCGCCATGGTCGGAAGACACCTGGACGACCTGAACGACTACATGGAGACGAAACAGGAGATCGTCCGCGAGATCGAGGAGAACGTCTGCTCCTGCGCGAAGAGGGAGGTCAAAGTCCAGATGAACGTCGCCGACGACCCCGAGTCGGGATCTGTCTACCTCACCGTCTCAGGAACTTCTGCGGAGATGGGCGACGACGGCTCCGTTGGAAGAGGAAACCGGGCCAACGGCCTCATCACCCTCAACCGGCCCATGAGCATGGAAGCGACAAGCGGCAAGAACCCCATAAGACACGTGGGCAAGATCTACAACCTCCTCTCGACCCAGATCGCAAACAAGATCGTGGCCGAGGTGGACGACGTCGGCGAGGTCTACGTCAGGATCCTCTCCCAGATAGGTAAGCCCATCGACCAGCCCCACATGCTCAGCATCCAGACGACGGTGAAGGATGGAGCGAACTTCGCCCAGGTCCAGTCCGAGGCGGAAGAGGTCGCAAACCAGTGGCTCGACGACATCCTGGTGATCCAGGAGAAGTTGATGAAGGGCGAGCTGAAGACCTTCTGAGAAAGGGATAAAAAATCTATCCCGTCAGAAGTCGAAGAGGGACTTCTGGCGGTCGTGCCCCGCCAGGGCGGCGAGGACGGCCGATTCGATCAGAACGTCGGCCCGGAGGGCGAGGCTTCCCGGGATGTAGGAGAGGGCGAGCTTGATCCCCACGAGGAAGAGGTTCACCAGGAGGGAGAAGACCGCGAGCCTTGATACCGGGTCCATCCCCGTCCCGCCCGACCCTGAATCATGAGATTTGTCCATTGGAGCTTTTGCTCCTCTTCCGCCCCGATCCGCGCCAGCTTCGCTCATCCCGGACATGCTCAAGCTTCCTCTAAAACAGATCGGCTCCAAGAAGTTCTATGGCAAGATTTGGCCCAAATCGAGCCGTTTTTTTTCCGATTGTATCACCAGCTTCTTAGCGATGAAAGTCCACAATGTAATCCAAGTCCTACGCGAAGGAGAGACATAGGAGAGATTTCATTGACCCGGAGTAAATCTTTCGAAATTACATTGCTGGCCTTGTCGATCTTTTTGCTTGCATCCTCGATCGTCCAGGCTTCCGACCTCCAGAGCCCCCTGACCGAGGAGGAGTGGCAGCTGGCCCGCCTGGTCAACGAGTATCGGGAGGAGAGCGGCCTTGTGGCCGTTCCGGTCACAAACTCGCTGACCAAAGTCGCCCGAGCCCACGTCTCAGACCTGAACGCCCACCATCCCGATACCGCCACCTATGGAACGGGCGAATGCAACCGCCACAGCTGGTCGAGCTTCGGCGACTGGACGACGGTCTGCTACACCGGGAGCGGCGAGGCATCGCAGATGTGGAACAAGCCCCGGGAGATCACCGAGAGCTACACCGGCAACGGCTACGAGATTGCATACTGGAACAGCCAGGGGGCGACGGCTTCGTCCGCCATGAGCGAGTGGATGGATAGCGCCGCCCACAGCGAGACCATCCTCCAGCGAGGCATCTTCGCCGGAACGGTCTGGCAGGCGATGGGGGTGGCCATCGACGGCGACTACGCCGTGGTCTGGTTCGGCACAGACACAGACCCGGCAGGCCCCGTCCCCGCCACCGACACCCCGGAGGTCGTGGCGGCACACGCCGGCCTGACCCTCGCGGCCAGGAAGGGGGAGTACGCGCGGGGCGAGACGGTCGAGTTCGTCCTGAGAAAAGCGACCCCGGGCAGCGCGAGCCTTGTTGGGGCTTACTACGAGATCGAGAAGGATGTCGATGGCGAGTGGAGGGCCTACTTCAGGACGAACCCCGATAGCTGGCGGTTCAAGACGCCGGTCATCGAGTACGGCGGCGTGGCGAAGGCGATCCAGTGGGACCAGCGCCAGAGGGGCGATCCAGATAACGTCGCCTCCCGGGGCGGGTACAGGATGAAGTTCTATGCGCCAGAGGCCTTCGACGGCTTTTTGACCGCGGAGTTTGAGATCGTTTAAGCTATTGAGTCAAGCTGGCGGCGGCGCACCATGCAGCTTTGCTGCGGGGCATGCTTCGCGCCCGCCGCCACGTCAATCGAATTCTAACAAATTCATTTGCACATATCCTTCTTTTTCTTCCTTAGTTCCCTGTTTCTCAATGTAGTTTCGAATTATGTCAGCAGTAATGCCGTCGCCTACTGTACCAATATAACCACCATCGCTCCAAAATTCGCCGCCCGAGAGTTCTTTTCTAATTTCTGGAAACGCCTTAAACATCTGCCTAGCTGAGATACTTTTTATAATTTGCATAACCTTAGATGGTGAATACTTAGGAGCTGCCCCTTCAGGTCCAAAATAAGATCTTCAACCTCGTCGGCCACAGCCTTGATCACCAGCGCCAGGATGCACAGAATAAGTTTTAGTCTCATCTTCTCGCCCTTGTGGAGACTTAGACTATCACTAACTACTAAAAATGTTTCGTCGAATCAATGCAGCCTTGGCTCTCGCAGGAGATCCTCTTGCTCTCGTACTTTCGTTTGAGGCGCCAAGGCTGTAAGAAAGATGAGGCTCTTCGCTATCCCGTGTGGGTAACCTCTAGATAGCGATAAGCGGACTCAGTCATGCAAATGCCTGCCTTGAGTCCTGCCTCTAGGGCGATTGGTAGCGATAAATCTCATGAGCATTCTGATTTAAACCGATCATGAAGTCGTTATGACCGGACTACTGGATCTGCGATCCCTTAAATTTACCAACACAAATCAGCGAGGAGCCTTCTCTTTCTCTTGTTAGATTTGCGCTTATAAGTACCGTCACTACCGTCACACCGTCATCGCGAGTCCAGAAGCTACTGATTATAGGTGTGACGGTATCGAACTGGATCGTCATGATCGTCACCGTGTCGTCACTCAAGGGAAACGTAAAAACTCCCGAGGAATAATTAAGATATACAATGTATAATAAATATTTCAGCGAACCACAGATTAATCCATAGGTCATCGGTTAAGGATACAAAACACCATAATCCTGAAGTTCATATCACGATCTATGCGTTGCAAGAATAGGGTCAGAATTTGAGAAAGGATTGCTGCACCCATTTCGATCCTTTCAGACTCGGAGGACTTACTATCCAGAATGCTACTACATCGCGATTCTTCCCTTAACCGATGACCAATGAATCGATATCTGTATTGCCGATAATGTAACCCTTGAGCTTGGGAAGAGACCACTCAGTAAACGGCAATCCAAGATCATTCGGCCTGGATAACGCTATATCGATTATAATTTGGCGTTGCTCGCTGCCGAATTTAGGTATGCTTCCACAGTTATCATATTTCGATTCCAGGACTTCGAAACCAATTTCATTAAAACCATGATTACATACCTAACATAATCTACACTGAATCCAAAACTTTTGGCCATCTCAGGAAACCGCATCATCTGACCGGATGCAAGAATGACTTGTGCACGCTCAACTTGAAAGCGTCATTAGAACGTCTCAAAATTCGTTTAAGCCGATTTCCCTCATCATTAGTAATATCCCTAACGCATATGCACATACTCTGGCCCCTTCTAATCGATTACTTCGGCAGTGCTGACAGCAGACTCATTAAGAAAGACTTTTCCCGTGAGCAGCGCCTCAACTTCACGGTCCGAAAGGAAATCCTCTGGGAAACTGGGCAACTAAGACTCGAAGATTTCTGATATCCAGAAAAATGGGAGTGCGGCCTTAAGCATTCCCTGCTCTCCAGGGCGGGGTGGCCGCACACAATTGATATTACACTGTGATTATCGTACCTAAATTATAAATGTCCCCCACTTCGCTGTTTATCATGGTAATCGTTGCATATTCACTGCCCTTTTCGTTGCCGTTGTAAATGTCATCGCCGCAATATGCCGCTTCGTTTCCGGTGATGGTGCTCTCCTCTATGGTCATCGTGCCGCCGTTAATTATACCACCACCACAGCCATCCGGGGCTTTGTTGTCGTATATTTTAGTGCCCTTTATGGTGACCGTGCCAGTTTCATCGAAGTTGTGTATGCCGCCACCGTTAGAAATTGCCTCATTATCGAAAATTTCGCAATTTACGACTTCCAAAGTGCCAAATTTGTAATTCCCTATACCGGCAGCAGCAGCTTTATTATCTTTGATTACACAGTCTTTTACAAGGAGGTTACCAGCATTAAATATGCCACCCCCGTAATAAGGCGACTGATCCACTTCGCCCGGTCGATAGGGCTGTTCGGCTCCTTGAATTGTCATGCCAGAAAGGACCACATTCACAGAGTGATCATATTCTCCTACCCTAAACACCGAACCTGCATGATTGCCGTCAATAATCGTCTGGTCAGCACCTGAACCTTCGATATCCAATGACTTTTCTATCACAACGTTCTCGGCATACTTGCCTCCGGCTACCTTTAGGTGGTCACCACTCTCGGCTAATTCTACAGCGTCTTGGATTATGTGACCAGAATCTTGTGATATTGCAGTACCACTAAATGATCCGTCCATCGACTGGAGGGTTACTTTCTGCTCGGCTCCACCCACTTTCCTAGTATCTTCTACGGTGACCCGATTTGCTGTGGCACTAGTTATGCCCTGCTTTGCAAACTGGCCGTCTGATGTGACCTCCATATCCCCGCTCAGACAAGCATGACCTGTAAGAGTAGTTTTAATTCCATATTCGCTGCCCTCGGATGCTAAAGCTGCATCGATCTCGATTTTATTGCCCGATGCCTCGACTATGTGCTGGTCTGCAACCGTGCCACTAACCGTTGCCCAAGCAGCATTGTTATTGCTATCTTCAGAGCCGGATTTGAGAAATCCATTTCCGATGTTTGTAGTTACTTCAGACCTCCCTCCCTCTGCATCCAAGGCCCACGAACAAAATTGAATTTTTCCTGATGCTTCGTCCACAAGCTGGTAAGCATCGCCAATATCGTAGCCTTGTCCAGGGCCGTAGGCTATACTATAGTAATCGCTAAGATACCCCTTTTTGGTGTTAGATATGCTTACACCTGCGCTATCTCCCTCTAAGTTTGAAGATTGGGCACTGAACGTTATCTCTTTACCAGATGCATAATCTGCGCACTGTCCACTTTCTAAGAACATATCATCGCTCACAGCGCTGATTAAGTGGTCTGTCATGTACCCATTACGTACCAACCCGCTCGCTGTAGCAATGTCTCCATTTGAGTTGGTTGATTCTGCATAAGATTGGATCTCGTTACCATGTACTTCGCCGGAGTGCTGATAAGCTAGAGCCTGAGATGTCGATGCATCCTCCTCCGAATCGTAGTAGGAACCTGCCTGTGCTGGATTATAGTAATCGCTAACTTCTCCATTTGTTACTGCCATACTTGTTCGAACATAGTCACCGTTTTCATCAGACGCAGAAGATTCAAAAATAACCGAATCTCCTGATGCAGAATCACAAGCCTGCTCTGCATATGAGAATTCGGGACCATCTGCAAAGGCTCTGTTCGAGTATCCGATAAGAGATCCGTATTCTACCGTAGCACTTACGTCTGCGTGGTATCCGTTAGCGGTATTGGCTTCAGCAAAAGTTTTAATCTGGTCGGCGTTAAGAACGGTTAGAGATTGACTGGCTTCTACGTAAGGGTAATCTAAAGCTGACCACACGCCTCCTGCGCCGGGGACGAGGCTGTAGCTATAAGAATAACTGGCTGCGTTGTCAATATTTACACCAACTCTGGCTTCCGATCCGTCTGTGTTTGAGACCCAATGTGCGTTTTCATAGTCTCCAACACCTACCACTTCGCTCGACAGGCCTTCAGCGTATCCTACGGTTTTGGATACGACAACCCCATGGTCTGGAGCTTTAATTTTCGTCGTGGAAACTACCCCATTATTAGATTCAACCACTTTAAGCCCATAAGCGCTCGGAATTAGCGCGCAGAGAACTATGGTGAAAGCCAGCAAAGCTGAGATTGGTCCCTTCAATTCCTTTCCTCCTCAATACCAAATTCTCAATACACTGATATAGCTAGAGTAGGTTACTAATCTCTTGCAATATCATATCTCAAGGCGGGTTCATTATATAACAATTTATCGGCGAAATTCTAAAATCCAATGAAGTCATAGTTCGCTAAGGGCTATATCTCTATTTTGAGATCGCTCCACTTACCCTTTTTTGATTTCCTCCTGAATCTTCTATATACAACTCAATTATGTAAGCACTGGAACTTACTGCGACATTATTAAGTCTGAGTTTATAATGCTGGACTGGCGATCTTGTGAGGACCATGGGCGGATATGCTGTTAGTCCCTTATTGAGATTAAAATTGAAAAAACTCAGAGCTGAAACGCCCTCCGTCAGGGTTAAGTTGTTCTTCATGTAATCGCCATAGGACTTCTGGGGCTGGGCGATCTCAAATAGCTCCCTCGACATATAATGCATAACGCCTTCTGTGTCGATCAGAGCATGGAACTCACCGTCCTCTCCGAAGTAAGCTGCGGCCTCTATATTTTGACTTTCTGGTTCAAGCTTGACGAGGCACGGAGCGATATAAACCATGTAGGGTTCTATGTTAGGTGACACGCCAACAGTGTTAGACGCGAATATAGGCTCCAAAGTGTCAGTGCCATTACCCACTTGGAAGGTTTCGAGTGGCCAGGTAAAAGTGAGGTTCTCAGTTTCGCCTTCGATCAACATTTGCTTAGACCACAGGACGTTTAGATTCTCGTTGTCTACAATCTGCACTGAGGTTCCAGCCAGATCTCCGTCGGGATCAGTTATTATCGCCTCTACTATCACGGCCACCTCTGTTGACCTCAACTTAAGATCAACTGCTGGCGCGGCTGAATGTCCGAGTGCCAGAATCGACCAGTCCGTTTCGTTTCGTGGATAGCTTAGATCCCAGGAGTCGATCTTGTTTGGGTTTCTTGAGACGACGACGGATCTCCCTGAAGAAACGTTGGACAGATCAGCCCCCACATAAACGCTTGAAAACTCAAAGATGCAGATAAAAAAGTTGCCAGACAAAGTAACGTCGGGAACATCGATCTCGGCCCAGGCCAACTCGTCTCCAAAATAAGATTTGGGGTTGTCGGCTTTGTTATAGAGTAGGTTCAAATTTTCGTCCCAGATCTCCAGTACGAAGAGATCCTGGTCTGAATCAGGGTTCAGCATCCCGGATATCGCTACCTTTGAGAGGGTCCAATTGCTGGCCGGCGTGGTGAATAGAACGCCATGACCTTTGCTGCTATCGATCCACATCCCGTCTTCTGGAACACCATCATCGTAACGGAGCAAAGCTGTTTTATCCGCCGCAAGTCCCTGGCAGCAGAGCAGGCTGATAAGAAATACAGTACTCAATAGTTCTCTCATATTGCACCCTCGGCAAAGAATATGAATTCATGACTCTGAGATTGGGTGAAGTTAGGATTGCCGCCCATACAGCATTCGAGCCAATCTACTTCAGATTCACTATCGTTTCTTCCAGGAGATACCATCAAGATGTGACGCCGAATACTGAACGTCCCATCATATCGTTCTTCTGCCTCGCCTGCTATCCCCCTATTCAGTGAGGATTGCCTGTACTTCAGGATTACGAGACCAGTGGAGTATGAGTTGAGGTCGTATTCGGTGACCTTCGCGGGCTGAAATATATCTTTGAGGATGGTATTAGTCGTATCGTTTAGCAGAGCCTCATACCAGGTGTTATTGAGATCCAGATCGCAGGTTCGGTCATTTCTATAGTCAGTAGCATAAAGGTGCTGGGAACCAACGTAGTCCAAGTTGTTTCCGAAGATCTCACGATCAGATATGCCAAGTCCCACGTAATCGGTGCTCTTTTCCGCCGTCAGCGATACGGGCCATGTCTCGTTCACTGTCAGGGTAAAATCCTGGCCACCTAGAAGCTTCACAAGCTCTGATTCCCATGGCGTTGTGTCATCTGCGCTGAGGGTTATACGTTCTTCTGTGTCCAGCGTCCCATTCTTCGCCGAGATCCGTTCCCTCATTCGGACGAGGTTGACATCCATTTCGGTATAACGGCGATAAGTTCCATCTCCAAGAGCGAATCCTGAAAGCTCAAAAGATGCGGTCATGCTCCTTCGGTAGCCGGTGGTCCATCCCGTCTCATCCTCTCTGATCTCGTAAAAGGTGCACGACGCCGAGTAGGACAGATTTAGCAGGACCAGAAGCGCGATTGCGCACCATCTTTGCCAAGATCCCAAGCCGAGATGCCTCCGTTCAAAGGATTTACCCTCAAGAACTTAAAGTTTTGTGGATAAAATGGATAGTTATCAGGAATGAGAATACGGTGTTGGTTTTACCTAGCCACTTAGATAGGTGCGTTGTCTGCTACTTGCGTTCCTTGTTTAAATCCACTGATTGTAGATGAGATGCCGAATTAGAAGGCTCTTCGCTATTCCACCTCCGAGTCTTGAGGGGGAAGTCTTTTTTAGATGTCGGAAAAATATATATCTCGATGTCACACTCCCCTTCAAGTAATGGTGAACACTGAAGGCTATAATACAGATGACCAAAATGCAACCACTACGAAGAGCGGCGGTCCGCCTCAGTTCTTGCCTAGGTTTCTGAACCGACCGATCATGATCCGCATGATGGACGGCCAGCCCGTCAAAGGCGTGCTCGAAGCCTTCAACAACTACGAACTACTTCTCGATCTTGGCCAGGGCAAGAAACTGATCGTCTTCAAAGGCGCCATATCCTCGATCGACTATGAGGACAAATCACCAAAGGAGAAGAAAGAGATCAAGAGGTGGTGAATTCACCTCCCTCCAAGATCATGGTGATCGATATATGAAGGAAAGCACTCCATTGGTCATCGGTTAAGGGTGTTTTGCCAGTTTTCTATGCTGAAGCTTATTCTTTTTAGGATTGAATTATAATTCTATGTGCTATCCGTCATGAAAATCGATATGATAAATGCCTCATGCGCGTTTTCTAGACTTAAAGGTAGGCCAGTTATATTACATATTCTTAAAACTGATAGTTCAAAAAACCAGCTAACTGGGCTCTATTTGATGCGGCGTTTTGGCTTAACCGATGACCAATGGAACATCATTAGGACATCAAAGTTTGGCCTTCCTCCCTTCTCGCTTTTGTTGTGATACATCTCTTCGAGCAGACCGCTAATGGGCACCCAATCGATAAAATCGATTATCTGCAACAGCCTGTTCTCAGATCTCTGTTCATTATAAAGTTCTCGAAAAGCCCAAGCAGCAAAAGAATTCATGATTATTAATAGTTATTATACTATATAAAGATTGCGATACTTAGGTTTTTCGAAATCCTCTAACTTTTAATTTAAAAATTGGATCAGGTATAAAAAATGTTGATACAAGTAGGGAAAAATTGTGGGATAATCCTTGAGCATATAGCGATGCCATATGGAAATGTGCACAACACTTACCTGGGCATTAAGCGTTCTTCCCACATGGAACTACCCTTTCCCCCTACCACGAGACGTTTTTTTCCCGCTCAGAAGTCGAAGATGGACCTCTGGCGGTCGTCCTTCTCCGGCTCCGCAGGCTCGGAGCCCTCGCCTTGGTCCGCAGAGGTCGCTCCGACCTCCTCGACAGGCTCCTCATCCAGATCCGCGGCCTTAGAACTCGCCTCGGGTTCGTCTTCGTCGATGGCGTCTTTTTTGCTCTTATCCGCCCTTCTAGGCCGCTCCCTCTTTTCGGCCTTCTCCGGCTTTGTAGATCCGCCCCAGGCGATCTCGATCTCCGAGACCCTCTCCTCTTCGAGAAGCTCCTGGGCCGCGTCGTAGAGCTTAGCCACCTTCTTGGTCGTCGGCTTCGTCCCCAGAATGAGGGCGATCTCCTCGACGGAAAAGTCGAGAAGGGCCGCCACCTTCGGCCCCGTATCGGGGTTCTTCAGGAGAAGAGCGAAAAGCCCCATCATCTCGGCCTTGGCCTGACGGGAGCTGATGTGACAATGAGTTCCTATCTTTTTGGCCGCCGAGTCCCGGACCTGCCTTGCTCCCTTCGTCTGGCCCATCCTCCTCCAGTAGCTCGGGGGCCGAAAGGGGATGTAGCCGCCCTTCTTCTCCGTCCTAGCGGACTGGACCCCGCCGGTCATCATGAAAGAGGCGTACCGCCAGAGGCCGTAGTTCTGGCGCCTGCGGACCCGTCCGAGGAAGACGTCCGCCCTCGCGAGCCTCTCGTAGCCGGCGGCGAGGTCTGTGGGCTTGTAGACCAGGGGCAGGTTCTCGTCGATCCAGTGGACGAGATCCTCGGGGCTCTCGTCCAGGGACCAGGCGATCTTGACCGCCTCGGAGGCGCTGGAGCCTCGCAGGATCTTGGCCACCCCGTCGAAGATCGAGGCCTTGGAGTCCCGCACGCTCGTCGCCACCTCGCCGAGCTCGAGGGAGCCCTCCAGGGCCGCCTGGAGGTCGTTTACGGCGCTTCTGAGGTCGCCGTTCGCCATATCGGCGATCTCCTCGATCATCTCCGGGGTGCATCCCGCTTTCTCGGCCCGGCATATATCCTTCAGGACCGAGGCCACAGTGGTTTTCCTGATGGACCTGAACTGAACGCCCAGGGTGGCCTCCCGGAGGGGCTTGGAGATGCCGTAGTAGTCGTTTGCGATCAGGATCACCGGCTGGTCGGTCTCGCGGACGAGCTTCAGCATCGCCGCAGATCCGCCCCGGTCCGCAGACCCGTAGAGGTTGTCGGCCTCGTCCAGGATCACGAGCCTCTTTTTCCCAGAGAAGGTCATCATCTTTGAGGCTGCGCCAGCCACCTTCGAGATGGCGGCGGCGGTCCTGCTGTCGCTCGCGTTCATCTCGATCTGGTCCCAGCCCAGCTCCTCGGCGAGGGCCAGAGCGGCTGAGGTCTTCCCCACCCCGGCGGGGCCGTAGAGGACGACGGCCCTCTTCTCGGGGACACCCCTCTCCCAGGCCCGGGCCCAGCCCTCCAGGTCCGATACGGCCTTCCCGTTTCCCAGAACCTCCTTCAGGCTCTTGGGCCTGTACTTCTCGGTCCACTTGATGGCGGTCATCTACCAGACGCCCTCTCTACCCGTCATCTCCTCGATCTCGATCTCCCAGATCACCATGGGCATCTTCTCCATCTCCTCGCGGCTGAATTGCTTTCCTCCATGCCCCCCCATCCCGCTTTTGGTGAATATGTCAAAGAGCCTCTCCTTCGCTCCAGCGTCGGTGGAAAGGCGGGCCTTTCCGAAGACGATGACGCTCTTCCATCTCCCCCTCTCGACAAAGTCCACCTCGAAAGCTACCCGAGGGTTCTCCCTCGCCATCTCCAGCTTCTTTCCCCGAAGGCCCGAATGGAGGAGGATGACCCCGCCAGCGTAGACGTAAGACATGGGCACCACGTAAGGTCGGTCGCCCGCGGATAGGCCGAGCCTCCCTACCATCGATTTCGCCAGCAGATCCTCGCACTCTTCTTTTGACATCTCCCTCGGCTTCATGGCTTTTAGTCTCAGGATCTGAGGTTATTAAATTCTTCTTCCCCCGGTTCGCCAAAGGTTTTTAGCCTCGGTCCTCCTTAACTCCGACGATGTTCCAGAAGATTCTGATCGCCAACCGTGGAGAGATCGCCATACGTATCATGAGAGCCTGCCGCGAGCTCGGCATCTCCACCGTCGCGGTCTACTCCGAGGCTGACCGGAACGCCCTCTTCGCCAAATACGCCGACGAGGCGGTCTTCGTGGGACCCTCGCCGGCTTCGCAGAGCTACCTTCGGATCGACAAGATCCTGGAGGCGGCGGAGCAGACCGGGGCCGAGGGGATCCATCCCGGCTACGGCTTCCTCTCTGAAAACCCCACCTTCGCCCGGGCCTGTGAGGAGAAGGGCATCGTCTTCATCGGGCCCACCAGCCGGTCCATCGACAAGATGGGATCCAAGATCGCTGCAAGAGATATCATGAAGGGGGCGGGCGTGCCCATCGTCCCCGGAAGCGAGGGAGGTATCAAAGACCCCTCCGAGGCGGTAGATCTGGTGGAGTCGATCGGCTACCCGGTGATGCTGAAGCCCGCCGCCGGTGGAGGCGGGATAGGGATGAAGATCGTGTGGGACGAAAAAGATCTCGGACCCGCCCTGAACTCGGCCAGGTCGATCGCCCGATCCGCCTTCAGCGACGAGACCGTCTACATCGAGAAGTACCTCGCAGACCCCAGGCACATCGAGTTTCAGATCCTGGCTGACTCCAAGGGGAAGACGATCTACGTCTCCGACAGGGAATGCTCGATCCAGAGGCGCCACCAGAAGCTGATCGAGGAGTCGCCCTCGCCGATCATGACCCCCGAGCTCCGAGAGGAGATGGGCTCAATCGCCGTCCGAGCCGCAGAGGCGATCGACTACCGCAGCGCGGGCACTGTAGAGTTCATGTACTCCCGGGGCGACTACTACTTCCTGGAGATGAACACCAGGCTCCAGGTCGAACATCCCATCACCGAGATGGTGACGGGCGTGGACCTGGCAAAAGAGCAGATCCGGATCGCCGCCGGAGAGCCTTTAGCATACTCCCAGGACGAGATCGAGATCAGGGGCTGGGCCATCGAGTGCAGAGTCAACGCCGAGGACCCCCTCAACGACTTCGCCCCCGCCCCCGGCAGGATAAAGAGGTACAGAAGCCCCGGCGGTCCCGGCATAAGGGTCGACAGCGGCGTCTACGCTGGCTTTGTTATACCGCCCTACTACGACTCGATGATATCCAAGGTGGTGGCCATGGGCAGGGACCGAAAGGAGGCGATCGCCCGGATGGAGCGGGCCCTCTACGAGTACATCGTCACCGGCGTCAAGACCAACATAAACTTCCACGTGGCGGTCCTGCGGAACGAGAGGTTCAGGCGAGGCGACATCAACACCAACTTCCTCAAGGAAGAGGCTATAATGGAAGAGGTGAAGAAGGTGACTGAATCCGAGTACGAGAAAGGGCTCTCCCTCGCCTCGGCCCTCGGCGCGGACACCCGGAAGGTCGCGGCCATATCCGCGGCCGTGGGTGCCTACATGGCCCATCACGAAACTCCCGCCTCCGAGGAGTAGGTCGACCCTTGAGCAGGGAAGAGATCAAGAGGGCGCTGATCCAAGGGCTCGGGTCTTGGGCCTCTGGCCAGGAGCTGGCCGCATCCTTGAAGATCAGCAGGGCCGCCGTCTGGAAGCAGGTCGGGTCGCTCAGAGCCGAGGGGTACGAGATAGAGGCGTCGAGAAGGGGCTACAGGCTCGTATCCCTGCCAGACCTCATCTGTGAGGATCTCGTCAAGGCCGGCCTCAAGACAAAGTTCGTGGGAAGGACGGTCCTTTCTTATCCGTCCCTCGCCTCCACCAACGCCGAGGCGAAGAGGATCGCCTCTTCGGCAGAGAACGGGACTGTGGTTCTGGCCGAGGTCCAGACCGCCGGCAGGGGAAGGATGGAGCGGTCCTGGCATTCCCCCAAGGGCGGTGTATGGATGAGCGTCATCTTGAAGCCCCGGATTCCGCCATCTTTTGCCCCCAGGGTGAACATGGCTGCAGCGGTCGCCGTGGCCAGGGCCCTGGAGGGGCTCTACGGCCTTGAGGTGAGGATCAAGTGGCCCAACGACCTCTTGGTGGGCGAGAGGAAGATCTCTGGGATTCTGACAGAGATCGGGGCCGAGATGGACTCGTTAGACTACGCCGTGGTGGGGATCGGGATCAACGCCAACTTCAACTCCGACCTCTTCCCAGAAGAGTGGAATGCCACCTCCATATCCCGGTTGCTCGGAAGAGATGTATTGAGGGTGGGGCTAGTTCAGAGGGTTTTAAAGGAGTTGGAGGGGGCCTGCGAGGAGGTGGAGGCCTCCTTCGATCGGGTCTACGAAGAGTGGATGGGCCGCTCCGCCACTTTGGGTCAGAGGGTCAGGATCATCACCAGAAGCGGCGAGTTTGAGGGATGTGCCCAGGCCCTGGAAGCCGACGGTGCGCTGGTGGTGAGAAGGGACGACGGCCTCTTGGAGAGGGTTCTGGCCGGAGATTGCGTCCACCTCAGGCCCGCGACGGTAAAGGTCGAGGAATGAGTCTGGCCTCGAGATTTCGCCGGTGGGGGCGGGCGGAGGTTATTTGTAACGGGAGATTTTTTGAGATGAAAAGGTGCCCGAGATGAAGCGCAAAATAGAGGTAGAGGGGATCGCCAGGGACACGTTGTACTTCATCCTCGAGGCCTCCCGATCGACCCTGCCCGTGGAGTTTGCGGGGCTTCTTAGGGCCGAAAACGGGGTCATCACTGAGGTAATCATGCTTCCGGGAACAGAATCTTCGAGCAAGAGCGCCCTTGTGCGGCTTTACATGCTTCCCAACATGAGGATCGCGGGATCGGTCCACAGCCACCCCTCCTCCAACATCCGGCCCTCTCAGGCGGACCTGATCTTCTTCTCCAAGACCGGCGACTACCACATAATAGCGGGACCTCCGTTCGATGAGAAGAGCTGGATCTGTTATGATAGGACGGGCAGCCCCAGGAGACTTCCAGTTCTGGACGTAGAAGTCGAGGAGGATGAGGACTGGTTTGACTAGGGTTCTTGCTACGGGAACCTTCGATCTCCTCCATCCGGGCCATCTGATGTACCTGGAGCAGTCGAGGGCCCTCGGCGACGAGCTGGTAGTGATCGTGGCCAGGGACGCCAACGTCAAGCACAAGCCCAAACCCATCATCCCCCAGGAGCAGAGGCTGCTGATGGTTTCGGCCCTGAAGATGGTGGATAGAGCAATCCTGGGAAGTGAATTGGACATGTTCTCGCCCATCGAGGAGCTGAAGCCAGACATAATCACCCTGGGGTACGACCAGCACTTCGACGTCGTCCTGCTGAAAGAAGAGCTGGCAACCCGAGGGGTCGACGCCCAGGTGGTGAGGCTGGAGGGGCACGATCCCTGTCCCCTCTGCAGCTCCCGGATGATCGTCGCCAAAGTCCTGGCAGAACGCTGCTCGAAGAGGGGCCGGCCCGGCCCAAAAGATTGACTTTTGTTCAGATCCCTGACGTTTCAGGAGGGGGCAAGGGCCGCGCGCCAAAGCGCCAGTTACTTATACCGACCGTCCCTCTTTGGCGGCTGTATGGCCCCCAAAGTCGCAGTCGGCGGCACCTTCGACCCCATTCACGACGGCCATCTCGCTCTTTTGAAGAAAGCCTTTGAGGTGGCGGGAGAAGAGGGCGAAGTGGTGATCGCCCTTACCTCGGACAGGATGGCCACCAGTCAGAGGACCCGCCCGGTTCGAGACTTCGATTTCAGGGTCCGGAACTTGAAGGCCGCCCTGAGGGAGTGTTTGGGGGAGGAGCAGTTCAAAATTGAGATGCTTCACACCGTATACGGCTCCGCCATCGAGGAGGACTACGATGCGATCGTCGTCTCGCCGGAGACGGAGCCGATGGCCTGCAACATCAACGAGATCAGGAGGGAAAACGGCCTCAACCCCCTCAAGATCGTGAGGATAGAGTACAAGTTGGCCGAGGACGACGTCCGGATCTCCTCCACCCGGATCTGCGGGGGGGAGATAGATTCTCACGGTAAGGTCTCTCGCGGCGAGATGGTGGTCTAGGTCACAAGGGCAGGATCTCTTCTGAAGAGAGATCTTCGGCACCGAAGGGTCAGGAAAAGGCGCTGGGATGGAAATGGCGGCCAACGGGCTCACCGCGACCGTAATCCATATCAACTCACACAATAAAAGGGCAAAGCATGAAGCTTCGCCTCTTCGCGCTCTTCGCGCTCTTTTCGGTATGTATTGTGCCTGTCGGTGGGGAGAGGTATTCGGAAGACAATCCGCTATATCCTCTGGCCTGGTACAACAAAGGCGTGGCTCTCTCGGAGCTGGGCAGATACGATGAGGCCATTTTGGCTTACGACAACGCCATCGAGCTGGACCCCGAGTACGCCCTCGCCTGGAACAACAAGGGGATCGCCCTCAGCGCCCTGGGGAGGAGCGAAGAAGCCCTGCATTGTTACAACCGATCTCTTGAGATAGAGCCAGATTATTCGCCGGCCTGGAACAACAGGGGGGTCGTCCTGGAGGCCCTGGAAAGAACTGAAGAGGCGCTCCAGTCTTATGATAGGGCCCTCGAGATCGATCCCGACTATGCTCTGGTATGGAACAACAAGGGCGGGATCTTTTACAACAGAGGAGATTACAACCAGTCCGTCGATTGTTACAAGAAAGCCGTTGAAATCGACTCAGAGCTTAAGGAGGCCTGGAACAACATGGGACGGTCCTTTTACGCAGGGGGTCAATACGACAGGGCCGTCGAATGTTACGAAGAGGCCCTGGAGCTTGATCCCGGCTACGCTCCGGCCTGGAACAACAAGGGAATCGCCCTCGGCACCCTCGGACGCCACCAGGAGGCCCTCGATTGTTACGAGGAGACCTTGAAGATCGAACCAGGCCACTTAATGGCCCTTTACAACAAGGGGATAGCCCTTGGGATTCTAGGAAGCTACGAGGAGGCCCTCGGCTGCTACGAAGATGTCTTGAGGCTTGATCCGAAGAACGCTCCGGCCTGGTACAACCAGGGGGTCGCCCTCGGCGCCCTGGGAAGGTTTGAGGAGGCGTTGCCCTGCTACGAAGAGGCGTTGAGGCTGGATCCAAGCTATGCCCCGGCCTGGAACAATCAGGGGATCGCCCTCGGCGTTCTGGGACGTCAGGAGGAGGCCCTCCGATCCTATGATGAGGCCCTGAAGCTCGATCCGGGCTACACCATGGCATGGTACAACAAGGGGGTGGCCTTCAGCTCCCTCGGCCGATACGAAGAGGCGGTCGCCTCTTATGATGAGGCCCTGAAGCTCGATCCCGCCTACGCCGCGGCTTGGAACAACAGGGGGATCGCTCTCGGCGCCCTGGGTCGGCATGAAGAGGCGATCGAGTGCTACGAAAAGGCTTTAGAGGCGGGAACCGGGTCGGGCGAAGCCGAAAATGGCAAAGAGTTGGCTTTTGACGACGGTCTCGGCGATCAGAACGAGACCGAGCTGGTGGAAGGTCCAGACTTGCAGAGTCCAGCTGCAGAGATCGGTCAGCAGATCGATCAGATAACGGAAAATGGGACTATGAATACAGAGCCGGGTTCAGAGCAGGAGTAGATCTACTCCTGGTCACCCATGCTCACGTTTTTGAGCCTCTCGATCCCTTTGATCTCCTCTATCACCGAGACTACGGACCAGGGCACAAGCCGCTTCCAGCTCTCGTCTCCGGCTAGCATCATCCTTCTTATGGCGGTTCCCGAGTAGACCTCTCTCCTGTACATCGGCGGCCTTCTCACCTCCACCCCGGCCTCGACGAAGAGCTGGACCACCAGGGGGTTGTTGGAGTAGACCACGTCGAAGTTGGGGGTCATGGCCTCGACGTGCGATACCCAGACTGCGTTTCTGGCCATGTCCTCCAGGGGTATGACATAACAGGTGACGTCCAGCCCCTGCAGAGCGGGCCAGATCATGCAGATCCTCTCCCCCGCGGTGAAGGGATTATCGAGGGTGTGGCTCGCCTGGGCAGATCCCAGGCCCACCACGATCTCGTCCACCTCCTCAACGATCTTCTGGAGGACGGCCTGGTGACCCAGGTGATAGGGCTGGAACCGTCCGATGTACAGGCCTCTTCTCATAGAATCTCTTTTCCGATCAGCTTTATGGCCCTCTCCTTGTTGGGCCCGATGGGCGAGCCGACGACTATCTGGGTGACGCCGGTCGCGAGGAGCTCTTCGACCCTGGCCTTGCAGTCGTCGGGGGTTCCCGAGACGGAGAAGGCCTTGATCATCGTATCGCTGACGGCGCCCAGGGCAGAGCCAAAGTCGCCCTTGCCGATGGCGCTGGAGACGGCCGCCGCCTCCTCGGGCTTGATCCCGTGGCGCGAGAGGACCGTCTCCGGGGACCCGGCCACGATGAAGGCGACGACGATCTTGGCCTCATTTATCGCCTTCTCGCCGTTCTTGTCGGCGCTGAAGCTGGTGTAGGCGCAGATCTCCACCTCTTCGGGGTCGCGGCCCGCCTTCTCCGCCCCTTTTTTCACCAGAGGGACGGCGTACTTGAAGTCGTCGGGGTGGCTTGCGTTCACCAGGACGCCGTCGGCGATCATCCCCGCCGTCTCCAGCATCTTGGGGCCCTGGGCTCCGATGTAGATGGGAATCTCCCCAGCCTTGAAGGCGAGCTGGGCGCCCGCCATCCCGTGGCCAGCGACCCTCTTCTTTGCCAGGAGCTCTCTGAGGGCCGAGACCGAGTCCCTGACTGCGGTGAGGGGCTTCTCCCAGGCGATCCCCATGGCGTCGAAGGTGGCCTTGTCGCCGGGACCGATCCCCAGGATCGCCCTCCCGCCGGAGATCTCGTTTATCGAGGCGATGCTGGAGGCGGTGACGGCGACGTTTCTGGTGTAGGGGTTGGTGACGCCGGTTCCGAGCTTGACCTTGCTGGTGGCCAATGAAAGTATGGCGAGGGTTGAATAAACGTCTCTGTTGTTGTAGTGATCTGTGATCCAGATGGTGTCGAAGCCCGCATCCTCTGCCAGCTTTGCCATGTAGCCCACCTTCAGGGCGGGCTCATTTGGGACGAACTCTATTCCGAACAATTTTCTCTCTCCAAGAGTATCCGATCGCCCGGGGAGAGGCCGAAGAGGTCTCTCGCGCTCCCCCCGTTGACCGCAATTTCCGCAAACTCATGGGACCCAATGGTTATAAGGGGTTCGTCGCCTCCCGCCTCGGCGTAAGTTCTGACCCTCTTCAGCCTTCTGCCCAGAACTTCCATTTGATCCCAGGGGATCTCGCGGGCGTTCAGAATCAGGTTTCCAAAGCCGTCCACGTAGATCACCTCCGCTTCGATCCCATCCCCCAACCGTCCGGCTTCGCCGAAGTCGAGGGAGACCGGCTCCACCCGTGGCCCGAAAGATTCGGCCCTCGCGCCGGAGGCCAGCATCGCCGCGGCGGGAGCGAAGACGTCCCTTCCGGTAAAGGTCGGTGCCGCACCCTCGGCGAAGCCGGGATCGATCATCCAGGTTGTCGGCTCGCCGAGGGATCGCGCCGCCGGGATCAGGAGGCCGTTGTCGGGGCCGACAAAAAAATGGCCGCCGCTCTCGACGACGAGGCCGAGCCGGTCGGTCCCCACGCCGGGGTCGACGACGGCCAGATGGATCGTTCCACCGGGAAAGGCGCGGGCCGCGACCATCAGGGCGAAGGCTCCGGCCCGGATGTCCTGGGGCGGTATGTCGTGGGCCAGGTCCACCAGGGTCACGTCTTTCGCCCTCGAGAGGATCGCCCCCTTCATCTGTGCAGGGTAGAGAGACCCGAAATCCGAGAGCAGGGTTATGATCGGTCTATCAGATGAACTCTGCATGGTAGTCCCTTGGACCTTCGCGGGTTAAGTCGTTCTCCTGGCTCCGGTGAATTGCGCGAGCTGAAGGCCGATCTGCTGTACGAATCGCCGATCCTTCGGACTCGGCTTATGATCTGATGGAAAAGTTCAACAGGGAGAAAGGTTTATGGCACTCTCCGGGAGATGAAATAGCATGGCAGATTGTGAACTTTGTGGACTTGCTAAGCCAACCCTGGTAGCGGTGAAAGTTCAGGTGCATACCCTTGCAAACCCCGAGGGGGCCTACAAAGGGCTATGTCAGGACTGTCTGGACTCCTGTGAGGCGGCTTACCAGCAGCACTTCGGTGAGAAGAAGGAAGGGAAGAAGTAAGGTCTATCGCGCGTTTTTCTTTTTTGAGGCGTCGTTTCTAGCCCCTGGAGTCTGGGGGAACGTGGAGGGGGCGGGATTGCAGAAGGAAGAGAAGGTGGTGGTGGTGCTGCTCTTCATGGCCCTGGGGTCTCTGGCCGTCGCCTCCTGGACCCTGGGGGACTTCGATTCTGAGTCCGCTCCCACCCCCGGTCCCATCTCGATAGTCGCAGAGGGGACCGTCAGCTTGATCCAGCCCACCGAAGGCGGACATCTGATCCTCCAGCTTATGTCTTCGACCATGCCCATATTCGTTAGCCGCGAGTGCGGCGCAGAGGATGTGGCGAGGAGGGCGGCCAAGGGTGACCGGATCCGGGCGAGGGGCGAGATCGCCGAGTACCAGGGCCGCCGGGAGCTCTCGGTCCAGAGGGCCGAGGACGTGGAAGTCCTGCGATGATGGTCAGGTTTGGTCTGACCAGAGTGGAACGGCGGCAAAGAATTTAGCCGATTGGCGGGATACCCGATCTCCAGGATTTCGCGAGGAGGATGGCGGAGATGGTGGAGGTTCTTCAGCTGGATGATAAGACGGTTTACGCCGGAGACGAAGAGTGGCGATGTGAGCTGGAGGACGGATCGGCCGTCGGCCTCGGAGTGGTCTTCGAGGCCGTGGACCTTGCGGGCTCCAAGGGCTTCGAGGATGAGGAGTACTCGGTCGTGGTGGAGGCGGAGATCGTCCCAGCGCCCGAGAGCTTGGATAATGAGGTGATCCTGGAGGTCTCAGAGGAGGAGAACCCCCGTCGCGAGCGGCTGATATTGGACCTCTATCGGCATTATGGGGGCGTGCCCCTCAATATCGACGCTCTCCAGCCCGCAAGAGCCTCCTGCGGGGCCTCGGCCTTCGTCGCCGACCAGGTCGTAAGAAGCCGGAGGACCACCTCCGGGCAGACGATCGAGGTGAGACACTTTCGAAGCGTGGAGGAAGCGCTCAAGTTCACCCGGGAGTTTTACATCTTCATGTCTCCCCTCATCTTCGAATTTCTCGACTGGGTCTTTGACCAGCCTTTGGGCGCTGGGACCGGCTGGGATAAGATCAGAAGGCTATCGAAAGGGGAATAGCCGGGAAAAACCGGAAATAAAGGATTGTTTTTAACTGTAGACGACATTTAAACTCGGAGAGGGTGTATCATGAGCTTGATCAAATCGGCCTTGGGCGTTATTACTTTCGTGCTGATCCTTCTCGGTTTGATGGCCTTTGGAGCCGCAGCTCAAAATGACGGATTCGCGGCCGACGGCGTCCCACAGGTAGACGAATTTCGGTCCGGGGTCTCCGTAAAGTTGGGGACGCCGATCGACCTCGGCCTTCTAAGCGAGCGTGCGGGCGCCATTTACGGACTGGTCGAAGAGGATGAAAAGCATCTCGTCTGGAGCTTCAGCGATACCGGCGACTGGGCCTTCGTAAGCTCCGACGGCAACGCAACTGTCGCAAGCCCCGCCGAGTTCGACCTGGAGACGAAGACGGTCCTGAAGGGTGAGATGGAGGAGATCTTCAACCTGGCGAGCACCTTCATGCAGGGCGTCTCCGCTGAGAACTGGACCGAGATCATGGATTCAGCAGTCTATTATTCTCCAGAGGCAGGATCGTATCACAGGATCAGGTACGAGTTCGACCAGGGCTTTGATCTTTTGCTTAAGGTGCCCGACTGCACCGTGGAGGAGGCGTGGATGGGGCTTGAGTCCTGCGACAACTGCGGAGGGGTCTTCTGTTATAAGGATCCCCTGACCCTCGAGATCAACGGAAAAGAGATCGCCGGCTGCGACAGGTGCGGGAGCTGCAGTATAGAGAAGGTGAACGTGACCGACCTGATTCATCCCGGAGAGCTGAACGTCTCCTGCAATAACCCCCACGATCCGAACGCCCTGATCCTGGAGGCGCTGACATCTCCCACCGAGAAGAAGTTCGTTCTCTACAGCGATGATCGCTCCATCTGGGCGAACGAGACCACCAGCTCCCTAAACCTGAAAGCTCTGAGAGATCTCTTAACGGCCTGAGTCTGCCGGATTTTGCAGCATTGACCGCGCGTATTTTAGTCCGGGCCGCAAGACCGAGCCTGGGATCCAATATGAACGAAATAGTGAACGGGATCGACGTCCAGAGATTTCATAGGACGATAGATGAGGTAGGAAAAGAGCCTGATAAGGGGAGGTTCACCATCCGGACCAGGACGGAGTGGGACGGTGGCTGCCGCTGCCGAAGCTTCATCGAAAGGGGCTGCGGGGCAGATAGTATGAAAAAGTCGGTGAAGTTTGTCGTCGAGTCCGATGAGCCGCCTGCCCTCATGGGAGAGGACCTCGCTCCCAACGCCGTGGAGTTCATCTTACACGCCCTCGCCTCGTGCATCGAGGTGGGCTTTGTTCTCAGGGCGGCTCTGTTAGGAATCGAGATCGAGGCCATGGAGCTATTTGTGGAGGGAGATATCGATCTGAACAACTTTTTCGGCCTCTCCGAAGATCCTAGGCCCGGGCTTGAGAACGTGTCTGTCAGGTGCGCCGTTGCTTCCTCTGCCTCGAAAGGGGAGATGGAAGCTCTTTGCAGGGAGGTCGTCAAAAGGTCTGCGGTGATGGACATCGTCCAAAACCAGGTTCCAGTATCTGTGGAGATGATGGGGAGAGAAGGCACCCGCCTTGGGGCGGAGAACCTGGAAGCTCTTGATCAAAGGCATTAGGGCTAGAATATCCCCAGGATCTCAGATAACCTATTCTTCAGACCGCTGAGAGTTTGGTCGAGATCTTCGCCTATCCTTTTTTGGGGTCCTTCCTCAATCTTCAGCTGAGCATCGGGCGGGCAGAGGGGCGTGCCTCCGACCTCGGACCTGAAGAGCTCAGCCCAGAAGGGCGGCAGATACTCTCGGACCTCTTCTCCTTTCAAGATCTGGAGGGCGGCCGCCCAGGCGACCGGCACGACCCCCAGATTGTAGCCCCCGCCCCCCAGGGCGAGGAGCCTCCCCTCGGCGTACTGATCTTTCAGCTCCTTGATCCTGGTGACCAGCCGTCCGTAGCCGGAGAGGGTCAGGTTAAGGTCCGTCAGGGGGTCGGAGTAGTGAGCGTCGGCCCCCAGCTGAGCCACCACCACCCCGGGCCTGAACTTCTCAAAGAGCGGGGGGACGATCTCTTCGAAGGCCCGCTCATAAGCGATATCGCCTGAGCCGGGGGGCATGGGAACGTTCACTGCGTACCCTTGGCCCGGCCCTTCCCCCAGCTCCTCGGCGAAGCCGGTGCCGGGAAATAGGTACCTTCCCGACTCGTGGATCGATATGGTGAGGACGTTTGGGTCTCGATAGAAGATCTCCTGGACCCCGTCCCCGTGGTGGGCGTCGATGTCGACGTAAAGGACCCGATCGAACCTTTCCCTCAGGACCCGGATGGCCAGAGCCGGGTCGTTGAAGATGCAGAAGCCCGAGGCCCGGTCCGGCATGGCGTGGTGGAGGCCGCCGGCGAAGTTGAAGGCGGAACAGTCCTCCTCGGCGATCCTCTTTGCGGCGTCGATGCTCCCCCCGGCGAGGAGGCGGGAGGCGTCGTAGATCCCCTCGAAGACGGGGTTGTCGCCGATGCCCAGGCCGAAGAGCACGTTCGGCATCTCAGACCTGACCGCCTCCAGGTACTCAGGAGTATGGACTGAGAGAAGCTCCTCCTCGCCTGCCAGAGGCGGCTCGACGATCCGGACGTCGTCACCGTCGAGGAGTCCGTAGTCCTCCATCAGCCCGTAGGTGAGGGTCAGACGGACCGGCCTCAGGGGATGGTGGGGACCGAAGTTGTATTCGGAGAACCTATCAGAGTAGTAGAGGTATATCATCTTCAATGAGTAAAGTTGTCGGCGACGTCCAAAAAGGTTTTGCTTGAAGACGGCTTGCGAAAATGAAATTAGAACTCATGCAAATTCAAAATATATTTTCTTCAAATCTCACCTTGTAGAATCTCCAAGATTAGTATTCGTCGGTCGTGACTGCGATCCATTGAAAATCGTAATCCATAGGTAATTTAGTTGCGATCCCATTAACTCGGTACATGAAGATGGTTTTAGGGATTTGTTTTATCTGCCTGCACGCACGGTCCAGGTGATTTAATTCATGCGTGAAATAGAAATCTATATAAATTAAATTATTAATAACATTGCCTTGGCCTATTCAAGTAAATATAACAGATTAGGCGAAAGATATTTATCAGAAAAAATCTAGAAGGTATATGGTGACCAAATTGAAAATAGGAGCTTTCGGTGTTAATTTTGAGATTAACGTAATCCAAACAATTAAAATCTTAGCAGATTATATAAGAGACATAAAAGGAAAATATCAAGAAAGAAAAGATATATCCAACTGGCTTGATAGAGCTCAAAAACAGTTTGAAAGTGGGCAATACACTTTAGTCCCAATGAGTACCGATAGGGCAATAAGTATTATAGATAAAAATAATATGTCAAAACAAGATAAAGAATTATATAATAGTTTGCTGATAATAAAAGGTATCGCCCAGAATCTTGATGGCCATTACAAAGAGGCCGTAGAAACTTTAAATAAAGTAACCCTTAGTGATCACTTAATATCTGTAGCCTGGAATAATAAGGGCCTTGCTCAGGCTAATCTTAATATGTATGAAGATGCAGTCGAAAGTTTTGATAGAGCTATTGAGTCTAATAAATCCAATCCGGTCGATAAAGATTCTCTTAAATACCAATTTCCATTGTTTTCCATGGCTTACAACAATAAAGGCAATGCTTTATGACGGATGGGGCAATACAATGAGGCTGTAAGAGCTTATGATAACGCAATAAATAAAAGCCCAAAATATGCATCAGTCTGGAACAACAGGGGGATCGCACTTGCAGCTCTAAATAAATATGAAGAGGCTCTGAAATGTTTTGATAAAGCGAAAGAAATGAATCCATTTCTAAAAGAAGCCTTTTATAACAAAGGTCTATTACTCTTTGAATTGGGACTTTATGAAGATGCAATCGAGGCTTTTGATAAAGCAGTTGAGGTATATGAAAACGTATTGAATATTTATGAGAAATTAATTGAGACATCTTACGAAAATATAAGGAAAAAACCGGATGGAAAGCCAATAGTTGCAAGAACTCTAGAAGCGATAAATAACATCGATCCAAAAATTCTGGAGGCAATTAGTGCTTATGACAAAGTCGTTGAAAGAAACAGATCAATTCCGAATATGACATTGGCTAAATACTGGTTTTCCAAAGGGATCACCCTAAGTGAAATAGGCCTTTACGACAAAGCGACTAAAGCGTATGATAAAGCTATAGAGTTATATCCTACGTTCTTTTTGTCCTTTATCGGCAAAGGTAAAGCTTTTGCTGATTCATGTCAAGACACAAAGGCACTTGAAATCTATCTTAGCTTAATAGATATGATAGCTCATTTAGTTGGTTTAAATACACAATCTTTAATGGCTTTGGAACCCGAGAATAGGTCTAATGAATTTAGAATACCACCAGAATTTTCGCTGGTCTTAAACTGTATTGGCGAACTGTATAACCAGTTAGAATTATATGATCAAGCTGTCGGATATCTCAGAAAGGCCACTTCTTGGAACCCCAGATTAGCAACTGCATGGGAAAATTTAGGTATAGCATTTATTGGATTGCGTAAATACGAAAACGCAACTAAGATATTTGATAAAGCTTTGGAATCCGATCCGTCACTTGCAAGCGCTTATTATTATAAGTGCATTACCATAATGAAAGCTGATAAAATACGTGAACCTAAGGGTTGCTTTGAACCCACATTCCGCGTTTTGAAATTAGAAGTTCTGAATTTCTCTTTGTAAATATCCACAACATTTTTTAATAATAGCATCCAAGGCCCCATCGAAGGTGAGTAGCATGGATGTGGATGTCCAATCGCACCTAATAGGCCACCTTGGTCTAGCTGCAGGCATTTTCGATTCGT
>Ga0272442_10000606_pt1 | contig 56452 bp, 103 predicted proteins | sample SSMForm2O_FD_200262 | JGI IMG/M metagenome (GOLD analysis project Ga0272442, IMG submission 200262) | Marine sediment archaeal communities from Little Sippewissett salt marsh, Falmouth, MA, United States - SSM-Form-2O | ecosystem: Environmental > Aquatic > Marine > Wetlands > Sediment ...
AGATAGTTATATGACTAAGGTTATGAAATCCCTCATCAAGATAGTCATTTAAATCATCTTCGTCCTTAAATTCTTCCTCAAATATATCAACCCTTTCGTCTAAGGCATTTGTTTCAATAAAATATCTGTTTATCATCTTGAATTTTGTATGATTAACCTATCTAAATTAACCTCAAGGTAATCATTTAGTTTATTTGGATTTTTTTCTAATGCTTTGAAAGTTTCAGTATCTAAAAACTTCTTAAGCAAGTTTATTTTTTCTTCTTTTGTTAAGTTCATTTTCTACTCCCTAATTTTTCAAGCAGTTTTTTATTTTCTACTTCTTCAAGAGTCAGTATAACTCCCCCTAATTGTTCTAAACAATTTAGATTAAATATCGTAGCAGGTAAGTTGTATTTTTCCAAAACTTCTTTAATTTTATCCTTTAAAGCATACGAAATATAACCATTTCTATCCTTGTGCAGTTTTTCCCATAGTGGATTATTTACCTTAAATGGTTCTATACTCCACTCGGTTAATAAATAATAAGTTTTCATAGTTCCCTCACTCCTAAAAACTCAAAAATAGATTTTTTAGGTTTAATTTTATTAAAGTCCTTTCCAAATTTTCTTATTTTCTCTTGCTCTATTAAGTTTAAGACATCTTCATAAGTGTTTATAATATCCTCACATCTCTTTTTTAATATCGGTTCTTCTTCTGCCTTGTCCTTAAAATATTCTATTTTTCTTTGAATTTTTATTATTAATTCTTTCATTTTTGGTCTTGCTCCTTATCCCACTCTTTTAAAAGAATATCTTGTATTTTATTGAAAACCTCAACATTTGTTATTTCTTTTTTAAAGTGATAATTCTTACTTTTTAATTCTATAATATATTTTTCTTTCATTATAATACCTCAAATGTAGTAAATCCATTTTTACTCACTGCTTTAAAGTGTGTGTCATCTATTTTAAAAAACTCATTTTCTAATCCTAAAATAAACTTAGGTGTGCAGAATCCATATCTTTTATCCTTGTTTATATAAAACTTCTGAACTTCCCACTCTCTAACTTTTAAAGGATTTTTCCATTTATATTTTACTTTCTTATGGTGTGTTTCTTTCTTAAATCTATTAAAACTTATTTCTTTCATTTTATTTTTATTCCTCTGTGTCTAAATCTTCCCAAAAATTACCCATTTTAAAAACCCTCAAATACTAATTTAATTAACTTTACAAATTCTTTAATTTCTTCTTTTTTAAACTCCTCGTGCCTATCTAAAATGTCTGTAACTGCTAAATAAACTTCTCTTAATCTTCCTTTAATCATTTTAAACACTCCTTAATTCTTAATTCCATAGCTTGTTTTAAGCTCAAAACTACAATTTTTAATCTTAAAAAATCACTTTCCTTTATATGATTTCCAAAATATAAACTCTTTATAAGTTCAAAATCCTTATTTATTTGTTTTTCTTCCATTTTAATAACCCCTTATAATAAACCCTTCGTCTAAGTCATCACCCAATTTAATTAAAGTTGTTTTGTTTCTTATTTCTTCCTCTATTATCTTTGAAATATCCCCTTCTCCATTTTCTTTTAAATCTTGTATTTTTTCGTTTATCTCGTCTGTTGTATAATAATTATTTAAGTATTCTTCAATGTTTCCATATTCGCAAAACTCACAACATAAAGCTATAATGTCCAGTTCTAATTCCTCTCCTGTATCTTCCTCGTAATCTTCCAAATAATCAAATAATACTCTTTTACCCTCATAACTAAAATTGTTATCTCTATTCATCTGTTTAAATCTATCGCAAAATTGACTAAAATTTACTTCTTCTTTCATTTTGAAACCTCAATATTTATTTTATAATCCCTATCATCTGTTAATTCTTCCATAATTAACTTTATGACTTCTTCTTTTGAGAGTTGTTTTAAGTCGTAGCACTTATTTATATATACTAAATCTATCATTTTAACCACCTCTTAAATTTATTATAACTTCCTTGTTTGTTTTCTGTAAATCCAACAATATACCCTAACATTTCCCACTTATTAATAAAAAACTTCTGTTCAGAAATACAACTTTTTAAATCAACTAAGCTAATACTAATAGCTCCCCTTATATCTTGCTTTCCAAACTCTACTCTTTTAATTAATTTTGGATTAAATAACTCGGCAAATTCTTTTAATTTACTTAGGTAATAGTTCTTATAATCCCCAGTAATTCTTATATTTAAAATTGCAGTTTCCATTTTAAGCAAAAACCTTTATGCTAAAATTGGGCATAATCCCAACTTCTGCACTATTAAAGTTCTTATTGTATTTAATTCTTGAAAGTTCTATAAACTTTCTTAAGTCAGCTAAGCCAACCCTTTTGTTTTGTCTTTTGTAAGCCATTTTATTTCTTATTTTTTTATAAGGTTTCTTTCCTTGTTTTATTTAGTTTAATAGAGGTAACCCCTATTTTATTATGATTTTTTGCTTTCTTACTTCCCTTATATTGATTATTAAAAAATCTATCCTTAAATTGTCTTATATGCTTAATTTTAACACTATTAGAACTTACTTTAAGATTATTATAATTATTATAACTCTTATCAATATTCGTATTATGAATAGAGGTTTTATTTTTACCATTTCTTTTAGAAAAATAAAGTGCCTTATCTGTCCTTAATATACTTAAATTTAAGTCATTTGAGTATTTAGCTATACCTAAACTTAAGGTGTTACTTGTATTTTTATATACTGCTTTCCTTATTCTCTCACTAATTTTATAAGCTGTTTTAAGTTCTGTGTTTGGTAGTATAATAATAAATTCTTCCCCACCATACCTATAAACCTTATCTATGCCTTGTCTTAAACTGCCTTGTATTTGCTCAGAAACTTGTTTTAAGAGCATATCGCCTTGTAAGTGTCCATAAGTATCATTAACTTTCTTAAAGTCGTCTATATCTGCTAATATAAAGCATAGTGAGTAATTAAGAGTAATTGCTTTATTTACTTCTTGTATTACTTCATAATTAAATGTATTTCTGTTCTTTATGCCTGTTAATTTATCATAATACATAATAGTTTTTAATATCTCTTGTTCTTCTATTGATAGTTTATTAAGAATTTGATTTATTAAACTTCTATTTTCTATTTTATTTAACCTTTGTTTCTTATGGAGATTTACCTTTTTAAGTCCTAATTCTTGTAAATTTAAGCTATTTGCTTTATTAGTTTCCACTGGAAATATAGGTGTTTTGTCCATAGGGCATAGTTTTTGTTGTTCTGCTCTCATTTTAAGCTAAACCTCACTATAAAGGGTATTAACCAATTAGTGCAAGGAGTAAGCAGACAGGCAATAACTCCTATACTTCCAAATCCTACCCTCACTTTATTTAATTTAGGTGTATATGTTTCAAAGCTATACCTTGTTTTTACTGGTTTGATAAATCTTATAATATTCATTACTTTCTTTTGTATAATGTTCTGTCTATGATAGTAAATCATTTTAAACTCCATACTAAAGCCAAGCCAAGCAATAAGAAGGGGCATACTACTTTAAGTGTATCAAGTAATACCCCCCTGCTTATGTGAGATTTAATTTTAAGTATTAACTGCATTTTAACCCCTTTGTGTCTTTATTTTCAATTATGACCCAATCGTGTTGTTTTGCTTGTTCTCTTTGTCTTTCTATCGTTTTTATAAAATCCTCTCTTGTTGCCTTTCTTACTATTGGTTTTTTATATGCTTGTAACTCTTTTATTTCTTGTCTTAAACTTTCTATTCTTCTTTTTATGCTTTCTTTAGTTCTTTTGTATTCTTCTTTATTATATTGGTTACTATTTTTTATACTCTCTTTATAATCCTTATAGTTCCATAGTGTAAATGTGTATTTCATTTCTTTATCCTATGACTACAAATATAACAAGACAGATAGAACACGACACAAAGAAAGAACTCTTACAAATACTACAATACAAATCTTTATAAATAACCTTATCCTTATCAGAATTGTTATAAAGATTTGTATCCTCTTGTCTTTCTATCTGTGTTCTTTGTTTGTTTATTTCCATAATATAATAATATGAATATTCTTTATAAATCTTTTGTATAATCTATTATACATACTCTATTACAATAATATTTATAAAGGGAGTTATTCGGTTATAATTTCACGAAGAATAATCTGAAAATTGCTAATAGTCAACTTTATAATTTATTTAGACCAAAATCAAAAGTGAAGATTGTAAGACACATTGTATAATGAAACAAAAAGTATTTAAAGTTTAGGCGTCTTGTTTTTCTATGAAAGAAATAAAACAATGTCCTGTTTGTCAATCAAGAAAGATTTCTCAAAAAGGATCTGAGATGAGATGTAATAATTGTGGTTACACTCACTCCGATAAAGAGGAGGCGTATGTCAAAACTTTAAATGAAACTAAATAAAACAAAATTTCATTTGGACATTTTGAAGCATCAAAAACTCTTAGGCGTAACAGCTTATAATTTGGATTCCATAGAAAGAAAAGATGAAGATTTCAATAAACTCTTGTCCAAAATTGTTGGACAAGGAGAGGATTTAGCCATTGCAAGGTCTGGTTTTAAATGTGAAAATCCTAATTGTTTTGAAACAAAAAATCTTCAAATCCATCATTTAATTATGAGAAAAACAAAAGAAATAATACCTCCAAATATTTATTTATCTCAAAGAAATTATTTTGCAAACATGGTAATTTTATGTGCTACATGCCATAAAAAGATTCACAAGATTACTGAAGGGAAGAACAATAAAGATTTAGTTCTTTCAGATGAGAGGAAAGATAAAATAATTAAAAAATATTACAAAAAAGTCGATATACCCGGCGAAACGACGGCTAACGCCGTTTTATAATGTTTGAAGATGCTAAAACAAGAGTTGTTAAAGCTAAAGATGAGATTCAAGCGTATAAATTTCACAATAAAGGACATGAAGTTAAAATACCTAAATCAGTAAAGCAGGGTAAAGGAAAATGGATCAAAGATACAAAATCATCACAATCACATGGAGTTGAAAAAAAAGTAAAAAATGCAACAAAATATTATACAAAATTTGCAAGAAGAACATAATCCCCTACATTGCAGGGCAGAGATGTCCGAGTTTCAAGGTTCTATGGCTTAGTTAAAAGCTAAGTTTTAGCCTGAGTGAACAAAGAGATGTTGGTTGGGGAAAGAAACATTACTGAAGTTGTTTGTTTGACCACATCTCAATCATGCTCCAGTAGCATAAAGGCATTGCATCTGCCTTGTAAGGAAGGTTATTCATCTCAGTTTAATACTTCTTTAAGAAAGCAGAAGGTTGCAGGTTCGACTCCTGTCTGGAGCTTTTGGCCATAGCATAATACTAGTTATGGTGTTGGTGCGTTCGATTCGCACATGGTTAAAGGACAACTGGAAAGACAGCTTTATTCCGGAGTTCTCCCTTCCGGTAAAATAAATAAGGGGGACCAATGCTCGGTAGTCTAATGGTAGGATATGAGACTCATGCAGCCACGCTTGATAACTAAGTTTGAAACCATTGAAAAATTCTCCTTTTGAAGTGTGTTTCTGTGGCTGGAGAAATCTCAAGATGGAGGTTCAAATCCTCCCTGAGCAATTAAATAAGACAAAAATTAAATAAGGGAATAAGGCATTTAACAATAACCCAAACCTTTAAATAGTTTATATAATTGATTATACAAAGATAAAATGACAAATATAGAATTAAAAGATAACTTCGCATTGATTGCATGTGATCCTCCATTAAATAAAGAATCTAAACTATTCTGGTTAGCTGTTGCTTCTGCATTATTTTTGTTATCCCGGTATTGGAGTATTCTTATACATATTCCTAAGATGAAAATAAAAGATATGCCTAAACTTGAATGTCCTTTTGTTAGAAAGGAAGTTAATGGAAAATATATTGTAATAAATGAAGTTAATCCTGGATATGAATGGGTATTTGAAGATGAAAGTGTTATGGCAATAGAAAAACTTCATGGAACTAATGTTAGTATTTTAATTCAAGAGGGAACTGTTACTGCTGTTTTTAATAGAACAGAGAGAATACCATTTATTAATAAAGGTAAGAAGTGGATAATTGAAGGTTTACTTAATTCTAAAGAAAGAGGATATTTAGAGTTTTTAAGTGATGGCCAACATTTTGGTGAATTAATTGGACCTAAAGTAAATGGAAATCCGTATAAGTTAGATGAACATTTATGGATTCCTTTTGAAACATTTTGCCAAAAACATTTAAAATATAAATCATGGGGGAAATATCCTAAAGATTTTCAAACAATTAGTAATTGGTTTAAAGAATTACTTCCTCTATATACTTCTATGAAAGGAGATAGAAATGGATTTGTAGAAGGAATAGTATTTACTCACCCAGATGGAAGAATGGCTAAATTAAGATGTGATATGTTTGATTGGTTTGAAGGGAGGAGGCATTAATGAAAAACAAAAAAGCAGAAGAATACAAATTAAAATTTTTAGAAAGCGAATTAGAAAGAGTAAAACAGAGGTATGAAACTTATTTAAAAGTATTAATAAAATATAAACTTCCAGAAACAGCTTATGCTGCTATAATGTATGATGAATTATATCACGATATGTTATTAAAATATATGGAGGATGGTGGAAAGTTTACTGATTTTATATTTGGAAATAATAAAACTCCAATAGATAAAATAAACTCAGAAATAAAAAATTATGAAACTCTAATAAAATTAATAATAGGAAAGATAACAATGTTTGATGATAAAACTAAAAGAGAAATAGTAGATGATGCTATAACTTATAAAAAATTGTGGTTAGAAATTCCAAATCCATTAGGTAAAAAGAAATGCAAACAAAGGAAAAAATGATAGATAAGAAAAAACAAGGAAAAAAGAATAGAGCATCAGGAGCTGCTTGGGAAAGGAAAGTAAGAGCAGATTTACAAAGCAAGGGATGGATTGTTTGTAAATGGATGAATAATGTTGAGTTTGAAAATTTTGCAGAGGTTAATGATGAAGGATTTAAATTTGGAGTTAGAATTCCAAGAACAGGAAAATGCGTTCCAGCTAAAAGAAAATATAATCCATTTAATAGAGCATTAAGTGTAGGAGTTGGATTTCCTGATTTTATTGCTTACAAATACGCTTATAATCAATCTTGTGGAGGATTTGGAGATGTAATAAATAAATCTCCAGAACTGAGTGGAAAAATTGAATATTGTATTATTTTTGTAGAATGCAAAACTAATGGTTATTTAGATAAAGAAGAAAAAGAGAAAGCTAGATGGTATTTAGATAACAACTATTGCAGTAAGTTCCTTATTGCATCAAAAGTAAAAGAAGGAAGAAAAGTTATAGTTAAGTATAAGGAGTTACAAAAATGATAACAAATAATAGAGATATACTTTATAGATTAGAAGAAATTTATCAAGTAAGAGGAATGGCTGGTTTTGAACATTATTCTAGATATGAATGCTTTAGAGAAGAAACAACTATCTTAGAAGCTTTAATGCCAATATTAAGAGAAAGAAATTCACAGGCAAGTACAAGAGTATGGAGTTTCACAGATGATTTAGTAAAGGAGGTATTGGAAAGAATATGAATCTACAAGAAGATTGGATTGAAGGAAGACTTTGTGAAAAAGGTTTTTTAAAAGAAACTTTTACTGGAGGAGATTTGAAAAGAGAATTTACATCTAAAGGACTTAAGGAAGTAAAAAGACTTCTTGAAACAGATGATGGAGCAAGAGCATTTATGCTTAAATACTTAATTTCTCTGCCAGAAGATCAAAGAAAAGAAACAATAAGAAAAATTAAATCACGATTAGGAGGTATTTAAATGAAAGATATAATTATTTTATTATGTTGTTTAGATATTGCCTTGTTTTTTTTAATATTGGGAATATTAAGTTTAACTTCAGAGATTAAATTAATTGGATGGACATTAAAGAAAAAAGAGGAGAAACAAAAAATGAAAGAGGTTGATAAAATAATTGAAATAGTTAAAGAGGTATTTAATGAATTTGAAGAAGGATATTCAAGTAATCAATGTTGGTGTGGTTGTCATGAAGGTGATATTAATGAATGTTATAAAGGAACTAAAGAGAATTTTATTAAAGAATTAAGGAAAAAACTGGAGAGGAAATAATGGGAACTTATGGAGTATCTGCACAAGAGTTGGTAGGAGAATTAACAGAGTGTTTAGATAATATTGAAGGAGATTTTACAACTCAAGAATTAAGTGAAGCATTAGATTTTTTGAAGGGTTATTGTCCAACAATAGATTCTACTAAAAAACAAGAAAAGTGGTGGAGAAAAAAATTGGAGGATTTGAAATGACATTAAAAGATAACTTTTGGGAGATATTTAATGAAAATGGAGAAGACCAATCTAAAGAAGCAATTTATAGAAGAGAGAGTTTAATAAGATTAAGAAATAAAATAAAGAAAGCAGTTGAGGAATTGATTAATTTTCATAAAGATAGAATTGAGGAGTTATCTAAATTTGAGTGTTTTGCAGGAATAATGTTACAAAAAGAAGAGCATAAGAGTTCATTAAAGAAAATAAACAAAATATTTGGTTTTGAGGAGGAAGAAGAATGAAGCAAATTTTATATGCTTTTTGTCCATATTGTAAAAGTCCTTTGATTTTGAAAAAAGATTTTAAGGTTTCTGGAAAAACAAAGGCAAGAAGTTTAGAAAAGGCTTGGTGGAGCTGTAGAAATGATAAATGCCATCACTCATTTCAACATGGTTGGTTCCAAAGATTTAACCAATATGATAAATTTTTAATCCTTAAAGGACAAGATGTAGTAAGTAGGGTTAGTGAGATAAAGCAGATTGAAATTTATAAATCAGTTTTTGAAAAACAATGGTAGAAAAAATTATAATAGATCCAGATAAAGAAGAAGATATAGCAGACGATGTAGCTGAATTAAATAAAGAGATAGAAGATTCTGGAATGTTCCTTAAAGGCCCTGGATATATTTATTCCAAAAAATTAGATGCTTATGTTTTTAGAAAAAAGAAAGTATCTTATGCTGGAAGTTCTGGTTGTATTTTCATTCCAAAGGAATTTATAGGTAAACATTTTAGGATAGTACTTATGAAATTAAAAGAGGAAGAAGTAAAAAGAGAGGAGGAAGGATTAGATATATGAGTAGAGTAGTATTTTCTGGGGTTATTGAAACAGAAGAATCAGAAGAATTAATCTTTGCTGCATTAAAAAAGTGGATGAATGAGAATTTCCAAAAATTCAATATGCAGGTAGCAGGAAAAGAAAAAACATTAAGACATGAAGGAGATATGAAAAAGAATGAATAGACATGGATTAAAACAAAAGTTAAAGGAAGCTACAAAGGAACTAAATGGAGGACGTAAACTTAGTTTAAAAAGAACTAATAGTCTTAAAAGAAGGATACTTATGTATAGAAACTTATTGCAATATAAACACCCTAAGAAAAAGAAAGGGTTTGGGAATAAAAAATGAAAAATTTTATAGAAAAACTAACGTGGCTGCCATTTCATTTAAATAGAATTATTTCTCATAAAAAATCAATAGTATGTGTAGATGTTGATGGGTTTAAGTTTAAAATGAAATTAATAGAAGATGATTCTCCCTATTCTTTAACAAGTACTTTAAGAAGTTGTGGAATGAGAGAACCAAGAAATGTTAGAAATTATATCAAATTTATTGATAAAAATGATATTGTATTAGATGTAGGAGCAAATGTTGGTTTCTTTACCCTTCTTTCAAGAAATGCTAAGAAGATTATTGCTATTGAACCTATTAAAAGATGTTTAGGAATATTAGAAGATAATTTAAAATTAAATAATATAAATAATGTAGAGATTTACAATTTAGCATTAGGAGATGGTAAAGATGTTAATTTTATGGAAGCAGAATCATTAAATCAATCTAGAGTTGTTAAAGGTAAAGGTTATAAAGTTAAATCAAAAAAATTAAATTATTTTGTTAAAAAATTTAAAGTAAATATGATTAAAATTGATGTTGAGGGTTATGAATATGAGGTATTTAAGAAGGGTATTCCTAAAAGGGTAGATAAGATTATGATAGAGTTTCATACTGATTTATTAGGGAAGGATAAATCTACGAAATTATTAAACCTTTTTGAGAAAGAGGGGTTCTATGTAGATAAGATTATAGAAGATATGCCATTAAGATTATATCCTTTTATTAGATTCTGGGATTATCTTTCTTGGGAAAAGAAAGGATTAAGTTACCATGAAGTAAGAAGATTAATAGGACAAGGTAGAGGATTAAAATATTTATATTTAAGGAGGAAAAAATGACTTATCAATATATTAAATTAAAAGGTAAAGAAAAACTTGAATGGGCTATTAGTGAATTGAAAAGAGAGTTACAACCGGGAATTCATACTTATTCTCAATGCGATTGTGGAAGAAAGATGTGTAGAGCAAATAAATGTGTTTATTGTTGGATTGAGGATATAGCAGAACAATTAAGGAAGAAAAAATGCTAGTATCTACAATAACCCTTTTTATGAGAAAGATAAATTATGAAGAATGGCTATTTGGAATGTTAATTGAAACTATAGTATGGGCTTTGATAGTAGCAGGGGTTATTAATTTAATATGAATTTAAAAGAAGAAACTAAAAAATATTTAGAATCTCAGGGATTTACTTGTATTGAAAGACAGAAAGAATTTTCAGATTTCATAGCATATCATAGATGTGATTTTGAAATGACTGGAGTAATAAACAAACAAAACGATAATACTCAAGTTCCATTCAAACTTTACCCTTTTGTTATATTTAAAATTAAATGCCAAAAAACCTTTAAAGTAAATAAGAAAGATAAGAAAAAGATAGATAAAATATTAGATGATAAACAATGTAATGCTTTTTTAATTGCTTTTAAGAAAAACAAAAAACTTTTATTCAATCAATTCTTTCTTACTGGGAAAGGAGTACCAATCTTAAATGATAACAACACAGGATATATTAGGTGATGATTTTGAGCATATGGCAGAATTTAATGCCGTAGCAAAAATAGATTTTAAACTTTTTTGCAAAAGAATGCTTAACTTAGATTTACAAGAATATCATATGGATTGGTTTTATACCATAAGAAATAATCCAAGAGTTTCAATACTTGCTCCTACTGGTTTTGGTAAAACTGCAATTTTGGGAGCAGCTTATTCTATTTGGATGGCTTATTTTTATCAAAATAAAGAAATATTAATTATTTCTAATACTCTCCCCCAATCTACCAGAGTTTTATCAGAAATTAAAAAACATATAGAAGATAATGAGATTCTTCAAATGCTTAAACCAAAGAACCATTTAGAAACTTGGAGTAAGCAAACAATAAAAACTTCTTCACAATGTGTTATAAAATGCAGACCCTATTCTGAAAATATTAAAGGAGAACATGTTGATCATATTTTATTAGATGAGGCATCAAGTTATAGAGAATTACAAATTTATTTTGATTATATAGTTCCGAGAGTTAATTCAAAGGGGGGAAGAATAGTTTTAATTTCTACTCCAGAATCTCCAACAGATTTAATGGGAGTTATAAGAGCCAGGAAATTAGATTATGTATGTAAATCTTATCCAGCAGTAAATAAAAAAGGAGAATCTATTTGGCCTGAAAGATTTCCTTTAGAAAAGCTTGAAAAAATAAAAGCAGAATTAGGGGAACAATATTTTGAGAAGAATTATATGTGTAACCCAACTGCTGAAACTGAAGATGCTATTTATCCATTATCTTCAATAATGAATTGTTATGATTATACTGAAAAATTCACAATGGCTCCAGAAGAAGAAGAACAAACATTTATGGCTTGTGATTTTGCTGTTAGTTCTGGTCCAACTGCTGACTTTGATGCTTATGTCATAATAGGTAAAGTTAGAAAACTTCATTATATAAGACATATAGAAATACATAAAGGCCTTCCAGTAAATGCTAAAGTTGAAAGAATTAAAGAATTATTTGAAGCATATACCCCACTAAGAGTTATAGTTGATGAATCTAATGTTGGAAGCGCAATAATTGATGATTTAAGATTTGCTGGACTTCCAGTTGTTCCTCAATCATTCCAATATAAAGCCAGAAATAAATTATTAATGACTATGAAAAATATTATTGATGGAAAGAAACTTGTAATTCCTAGAAGCAAAGATGATCATAATGCTCTTAGATTAACAGATACATTAACAAAGCAATTATTAGGATTTAAAGAAACCAAATCCCCTAATACTCAAATGACTCAATATTTATCTACGGCTGCTCACGATGATATAGCAGTGTCATTAGCTATGGCGTTAAGTGAGTCTTCTAGGCAAAAGGACTTTGAAGGTAGTTTATTTGCTAGTGGGTAAAATTTAAATAGTTATAATCCCTTGTAATAAGGAATAAAAAGATGGCAGAAACAAAATCTAAAGACAAATATAATTTTAAGACAGAACTTTCTGTATTATTAGAATTTTTACTGAGAACAATAGGATACGGATTTCCGTTAAATGTTTTTCTTACTACTGTTTTTGGTCTTCCTTTTACCTTGTTTTCTTGGATAGGTTATGGAATAGGTTTTTGGTTTTTAGAATTTAAATTAACAAAAATTGTAAGGAGCATTTTTTTTAGATAATGGGTATAATTCAAGAACTATTTGATACTCAAGGGAAGGCTTACGAATTAGCAGGTTCTAAAACTTCAGATGATTCTAATCCTATTTCAATTAAACTTTCTGATAAAAAAAATGAAGTTGAGAGAGTTGAACCTGTTGAATTGGAACAAGTATATTATTCTGATCCTATTTCTTTTAACTCTATTAATAAATCTACCCAAATGATTATGGCTGCTGGATATGAATTTAGAGGGGAAAATGCAGATTATTTTGAGGAATTTTTCAAGAATATAGGAAAGGTGGGGGATAATTTAACTTTTGATGAATTACTTGAAGGAATATTCAGAAATCAAATGATATATGGGAATGCTTATGTTGAATTAGTTAATGGGAAAAAAACAGGGGATATTGTTGATATTACTTTAATAGATTCTAAGAATATGGATTTAGCAAGAAATACAGATGGTAAAGTTGTTACGGATAATTATGGAAGACCAGTAGGATATGTTCAGAAAGTTCCTTATGGATATAATACAGATGGTAAGGGAGATAAAGTTCCTCCAGAAGTTAATTTAAATAATGGGATATTTTTAAAGGCTGAAAGAATATGCCAATTTAAATTATATGCTATTGGTGATAGATTTTCTGGAGTTGGATTAATAGAACCTGCTTATAAATCAATTTATAGGAGATTGAGCATTGAAGAAGCACAGACTAATTCAATTTATACTAAAGGAACATTTCCTGTTCTTGCTTCAGTTGGAGATGAACTTCATCACCCAACACCTAGTATGACTAATGATACTCTTAAAATGTTAAGAAATTTAAAACATGATAGATACCTTGCTCACCCATATTATGTTAAACCTTATCCATTAGAAGTTAAGCAGCCAGATATAGTTGATCAATCTTTAATTTATTTGAGAAAAAATATTACTGCATCTCTTGGAGTTCCAGAAGCTTTTGCTGTTGGAAGTGGAGAAGCAACAAATAGAGCTACTTTAAATAACCAACAAAGATTTTTAGAATTTACTTTAAGAGATATAATTAAAAGAACTATTTCTACTTTCCAAAAATATGTTTCTTCTAAAATTGCTGAAGTTAATTTAAAAACTGAAAAATATCCTGAACTGCACTTTGGAGATGTTGGAGTAGAGGAGATTAATGATAAGTCAAAAAGATTAGTTTCTTATGTTGAAAAGGGAATATTATTTCCAGAAGATATTAGGTCTTATGCTATAAAGTCTGAAGGTTTAGAAGCTGGGGAAAAAGGGGAAAGTAAAGAAGAAAAGAAAGAGGAACCAAAAGAAGAAAAGAAAGAAAAAGGAGGTAAGGAAGATGCCGAATAATTTAATATTGACAGATGCTGGAGAAACTATTAATATTCAAAAAGCTTTTGCTGAAAGTTATGATTCAAATGCTGAAGTTATAAAGATTATGCCTTATACTGATTTATTGACACAGGTAATATCTTATAATGGAAGTGGCTTTGCAGAATATCTTGGTTTTGCTCCTCCTGGAACTGCAAAAGATTCTGCAGGGTGGATGATTAAGAAATTAGTTTATTCTGGAACAAATGTAACAGATATTCAATTTGCTGATGGTGATACTAAGTTTGATAATATCTGGGATAATAGAGAATCTTTAAGTTATAGTTAAAATGAAAAAATTACTTTATTTGATTGGAGCAATATTTTTAATTGGATTGATTTCTGCATATTCTACTACCTTTAATCCATTTACCGGAAAATTAGATTATGTTGGTATTGGAAGTGAAAATATTAATGTTACAGGATATAATGTTACTGCAGATTATTTTTGTATTGGAGATACTTGTTATAACACTTTTGGTGGTAATTCTTCTTGGAATGAAAGTCATGCAGACACTTTGTATTATTCTATTTTAAATCCTTATGGTTTTTATAATTCTACTGATTTTAATATCACTGATTATTATACTAAATCAAATATAAATAATTTTAATTATTGGAATAGCACAAGTAATGGATTTAATGAAACTTATGCTGATGGATTATATGTTAATGTTGATGGAGATAATATGACCGGAAATTTGAATATGAGTGGAAACAATATTACAAATATCAGCAATTTAGTTGGTAGTGGAGATAATATTGTAATAGGGGACGCAGGAGTAGATTCTCATTCTCTTACTAGCGATGACGATTTATTTGTTTCTGGAAAATTGGAAGTTGATGGAACTATAGAATTTGATAGTTTAGTTTCTTTTAATCCTTCTGGAGGACTTTCTTCATGGGTTATTAAAGAAAGTGGAAATTCATTTCTTGGAGCATTACCTATAGCAGATGATGGAGTTCATTTTGGTATTGTTGGAACAGATGGAAGAAGTAATTACAACCTTATTTTCACAGATTATGCTAATAGGGAAGATGATTATGACCATAGCATTCCAAGCACCAATCCAACTATTTTTCTACATTCTGCAACAGACCCAGATACAGATAATACTCAATGGGGAAGTCTTTCTCACGATACTCAAAGCTTTCAAATAGATTCAGGAACTAATATGACAGAAATAACTTCACAAGCAGAAGTTAATCAAGAACTATATGCTGGTGATGATTTAATTGTTGGAGACCCTGGTTCTGAAATTGATTTATTTACTATAAGTGTTAATGGAACTCATGTTGTAATTAATTCAAGTTATGGATTACCAGTTTCAATAGGAAATGCTACAGATATTTGGGCTACATTCCTTTCAAATGGAACACTACAATTAAATTACGGATGTATAGGATGTTAAAATGCCAGAAATAATTACTGAACCAAAAGAAACTAGCATAAAGTTAGGTATAGGAATATTCATTTTAGTTGCACTTCTTGGAACTGCATTTATTATCCCAGAAGGTTATGATGCTTATCAATGTAATGATAATGATCAAACAATCGTTGGATTATGTTTTAAGTTAAGTGCAGTAAATTCAGATGGATTACAAACAAGATGTTATTATAATGAATCTGCACCTAGAACTTATAAGAATTGTAAAACAGGCTGGATTAAATACGACGAAAAAATTGTTGTTGGTAATGAAACCAAAATTCCTACTTACATAGAATATACTGAAAAATCACTTAGAAAGGATTTTGTTAAAAAAATAGATGCAGAAGAATATATTATTGATTTAAAGAAAGAAGTCAAATCTAATGTAACTATTTTAAGAACAGAACAAAGACCCTTTTCTGATGAAATAGAAGTATTCTGGAATGCTTTAATATATACAGAAGGGTATGAGGAAATAGATAATGGAACAATTATTACAAGAGAAGTTTTAAGTAATGAAACTCTTAGTTCAAAATTTTCAGAAGATTCTACTGAAGAACAAATAAATGAAACTATTTCTAAGCATGCAGAGGAATATTTAAACAGATGGAATCCAAATATTATTATTTCCTCGTAATTGCACTTCTTCTTCTAGTTGGTATTGCAGGAGCAACAATATGGGATTCTGATGGAGATTTAGAAGCATATTGGCATTTAGATGGAAATGGTTTAGATCATTCATATAATTTAAATAATTTAAATATAAGTGGCCCAACAGTTGTAGATGGATATTATGGTCAAGCGTATCATTTTGATGGTGTTGATGATAATATGACTTTTTCTGATATAAATTTAACTGAATGGACTATAACTACTTGGATTAAACCAGATATGAATATGAACCAAGTTTTAATTGCAGGGTCTTATTCTCATTATATTTATTATAATACCTTACAACTTTTTTATATTGTAGATTCTGGTGGAACTCATAACTTATTCTTAGATGGAGCAATTTCTACTGATTGGCAAATGTGGACATTAACCTATGATGGAACCGATTACCATGTGTATATTAATGGAGAAATAATTGATTTAATTCCTTCTTCAGATGCAGGTAATTATTTTACGGTTAATAGGTTAGGGGATGATGGAACTCACGTTCTTAATGGTAGTTTAGATGATTATAGAATTTATGATAGAGCCCTTACTGCTGCAGAAATTGGAGAACTTTATAATGCTTCCAATATTTCTAATCAAATAATCTTTAAGGGAAGCCCGGAACTTGTTTCATTTGAAAATGATAGTCTTCAAGGAAACCATACAACTACCAATTCTTCTGAAATGTTAGGACATTGGATGTTAGATGGAAATGCTTTGGATAATACTACAAATAATAATGATGGAACTCTTGGAGAAGATGTATTTTATTCAGATAATTGTCTTGTAGGCCAATGTACTATATTTGATGCTATCGGAGATTATGTTGATGTAGGGGATATTGATTTTACTGGCAATTTTTCCATAAGTATGTGGGCTTATTCTTATGATTGGGGTACTAATGATAGATTTATCTCCAAGGGATATACAAACAATGGTAATTTTTTTATAGCCTTTTATTCTGGAAGCACCCCAAGAGTTTATATGAAAGATTCAAATGGGAATATAATAGATAGTTCTAATAATTTTGATGATACTGAATTAGTTGCTGGAAAATGGTATCATCTTGTTTTAGTATATAGCAATCTTTCTACGGTTAATCTTTATCTTAATGGTGAAAAAGATTCTTATACCTTGGACGCTAGTTCTTTAACAGGAATATTTAGTTCTGGAGATAATATCTGGATTGGTAATGCAGATGATGGAAATGATGCCACTGCTTTTGATGGTGCCATAGACGAAGTAATAATTTTTAATAGGACTTTATCAGATTCTGAAGTTCAAGAAATTTATAATGAAAGTAAAGACCAAGGGAGTAATCTTGTAGGACATTGGAAACTAAACGGAAATGCTTTAGATTCTGGAGGAATTTTACACGGAAAAAATTATGGAAATTCTTACTTTTCAAATAAAGGAAAATTTTCTGGGGCAGCAAATGTTTATGGAGAGGGAGATTATATACAAAGCACACACTATTATGATATAACTCCTATAAGGAATGAAACATTGTCTGTATGGTTCAAAAGGTTAGGAGATGGACCAAATGCTGCAACTTCTGAAGGTATTCTTTGCAATGCAGTTCCCACATTAAATGCACAATCAAATATATATCTTCAGGAATATGGAGAAGAAATAAATTGTGTTATGGCAACTAAAAATATTAATTATGGTTATTCTACAACTAATGAATGGGTTCATGTTGTTTGCACAGAAGAATATGATAATTCTTCTGGGGAAGAAAGAGTAACAATATATATGTATGTCAATGGAGAACTTGTTACTGGAGGTTATAAAACTGGAGTTTCTAGTTATCAATATATTTCAAATAGTATTTTGCTTGGGGTTCAAAAAACAAATGGTCATTCCTTTTTTAATGGATTAATAGACGATGCTAGAGTTTATGAAAGAGTATTAACAGTAGATGAAATAAAAGAATTATATAATGAATCCTTACAATCTCATAAAATTATTTTAAGAGGAAGTCCAGATAAAGAGGTAGTAGAAGATGATTTAGTAGGATATTGGAAAATGGATAATAACGCATCAGATTTATCTCCTTATAATAATGATGGGACTGTTTATTCTGAAACAGGAAAAGCTTTTTTTGGAAATGGTAAATTCTTCAAGGGTTTTCAAACCTCTGGAGATGGTGGAGAAGATAATTATATTCTAGTTCCAGATAGTGAGAGTATAGAGATGGACGGAAAAAATATGAGTGTTTCATTATGGTTTAAAATAAATAATTTAGATGATTCAATTAGTTATCTTTTTGCAAGAACAGGAAGGAGCAATGTGTCTTACACTGCAAGAGTTGGAAATAATGGAGGTTTATTGTTTGGAGGGTATTATTCTGGAGCAGGAGGATTTAATTCTGTAACTTCTTCTGGATTTGGAATAGGAAAATGGTATCATGCAGTATTTATAGCAAATGGGACTAATTTAAATATTTATATTAATGGAGAATTAAACGCAACCGATTCACAAAATCCTTTATTTCCTTTTCATGGAAAAGATGATATAGCAGATTTAAAAATTGGGGGATATGGATATGCTTCCGCACAACAATTTCCTTTTGATGGTGTTATTGATGAATTCAGATTATATAATAGAACACTAACAGATTCTGAAATAAGATCTCTTTATAATGAATCTACTCATTCAAATAAATTCGTAATAAGAGGTAACATTTATTAATGAGCAAAAGAATTATAAACTTTAAAATCTATATTACAATATAAAATGGCATTTGTTTTTCCAGAAAATATAAAAAAAGGAGTTGATTTAACTGAATTAGATGAATATTCTTTAATTTATTGGCATGATAAAATGCACATTCTTTGGCAGAAAATTTCTGAAGGATTAGTAATACCAGAGTGGGATTTTATAAGTATTCATGCTATTCACGAAGAAGTTTTAGGTTTAATGATGGGTAAGGGAATACCTCATTTACATCCAATTAATTCTTTGGATATTGTTACTAATGATGAAGATAAAGTTACGAAGTTTAATACGGATAATCTTATTTCTATTGAGAAGAAAGGAGAGGAAGTTAAAATACTTTCTAAAGATGGGGAAGATTTAACTAAAAAATTATATGGTAAATATAAAGACATTCATAAATCTCTTTTGAATCTTCATAAAGAAAATTTTGCTGCATTAGGAAATATTGAAGGAGATTCAATAGTTTTATTTGATTTGATAGAATATAATGGGGTTAATGTTGGATATGTTCCATTTAAACAAAGAGTAAAATATCTTAATAACTTTTATTTTGATGAGAGGATAAAAAAGAATGAGAAAGAAATTAAGCCAAACAAAGATTAACAACGGATTAGATAGTGTTGTTGTTCAAATTCTTTTTTTTGAAACAGATGATACACAAAGATTAGAAAAATTAAATAAATTTGGCTCTTGCTTGGATATTCTAGCAAAACAAGGATATGATGTTACAGAATATCGTGGGATTTATGAAGAATTAAAAGGTGATGAAGAAAAATACGGGTGGATTCATAATAATGGAAAAAGACATAGGTAAAATAAAAAAGAACGAAGAAGTTGATATTGTAGTTAGAGTTGATGACTTTGGTGGAAAACCAGGATTAACTATCAGAGAATTTGTTTGCTCAGAAAGATATACCGGGTTCACTAAATCTGGGGTTAGAATCTTGGCAAAAGATTTACCTCTATTTAAAGAAATGATAAATTCTATTGAAGAAAAAGATTTAAACTAATGGAAAATTTAATTGAAACTGGTGGAAAAATAGAAGAAGTAAAAGAATCTCCAACGTCTAATAATAAGATTAAAACAGACGTTAAATTAGTTAATGATTTAAAAAGATATTCAATGTTTTCTACTCTCCCAGATAATGCTAATATAGGGGATAATATTTATTTTAAGTATAAGGAAGTTAAAAAAGATGACAGAACATTCTATAATATCGACCATATAATTGCTGTAGAAAAGGTAGGAGATACTCCAACAGATGGTGAAAAAAAAGCTATTATTAGACCTGAAAGAACTGAAAGTGATGAAAAGTCATTGAAAGCTTCTGAAATTGATTCTAATAAAGCTATTCTTATGAGGTCTGCAGTAGAATTGTGTATAAAAAGAAATGATTTATCTGATGAATCTGTAGAAAAATCATATAATAGATTATTAAATTTGGTGAATAAAAGTGGCTAAAGTAGTTATGGCTGTTCCGATATATGTATCTCAAGACCCTAAAATTAGAAAGAACCACGAATGGATAAGAAAAACCTCTAAGCACGAAGTTCTTCTTTTGGAAGTTTCTGGAATTACAATAGTTAATGCAAGACAGATTATTCAAGATAAATTTTTAGAAACAGATGCAGATTATTTCTTTATGCTAGATGATGATTTATTCTTTTATGATGTCCCACATATCAATCCTCTAGATAAACTTATTGAATTAAATAAAGATGTTGTTGGAGCATTATACGTAATAAAACACCCTCCTCATTATCCAGTTTATAGGCCAATAGATTTGCAGAGAGAATATGAGAAAACAGGAAAATTTCCAAATTATAAATTTGAAATTCCTACAGAAGTTTTTGAAGCTGAATGGATTGGGGGTGGTTGTATTCTTGCTAAAAGAGAAGTGATAGAAAAAATCGCAGCTAAATATCATTATGCTTATTGTCCTATGGTTCATTGTGGAGAATTTTTAGGGGAAGATTATTCTTTTTGTAAAAGAGCAAGAGATTTAGGATATTCTATTTGGATGGACCCCTCGATAAAAATTGGACATCAAGGAAAATATTTCTATTCTTTAAGTGATTATAACCCTAATTGAAGTTCTTATAAAAAACCTTACATATACAAAGATTTAAATATTAGTTATCCCTCTATATATTAGAATGGCTTACAAAACTTTAATACTTGGAGAAGAAACTCTTTCTAAAAACGATGTTCTAAAAGTCCCTCATATTATAAAAAATAAAGTTTTGATGGCTCCTGGAACTTGGAATGATATGAATTATACTTCTGAAGATATTAAACAAGCTTTTGAAAACACTAATTGGAGTGATAAAGATGTTTGTTCTTTAATTTTAGATCATGCAGATAAACCTCTCTCTTTAAAAGATTGGGTTGGCTGGGTTAAAAATCCTAGATTTGATGAAGCTAGTGGAAAAGTATTAGGAGATTTAGAATTTTATGATGAAAATATTCTTACTAAGGTTTTAGTTGCTGGTGCTAGATGTGGAGTATCTCCAAAGGTTAGGGGAGATGAAATGGACGGTTTTTTAAGAAATTTTACTTTTGAAAATTTTTCAGTAGTTACAAATCCTGCTGTAAAAAAAGCTTACATAAATCTTTCTGAAAATTATTCTTGTGAATGTTTAAAATGTGGTCATACTATTCAAACAAAAGAACATTGTAGGGATATTAAATGTCCTAAATGTGGAGGAGAAATGAGAAGGTCTGAAAGACCTGGCCCAGGTCAAGAAAATTCAAATTTTAAAGAGGTGAAAGGAGGTTTAAAAAAAGAAATGTCCGAAGATAAAATTGAAGAAAAAGTTGATGAAAAAGAAAAAGAAGAAAAATCTGAAGTAAAGGAAGAAGAAAAAGATGAAGAATCTAAGGAATCTGAATCTGAAGAAGAAGAAAAAACTTCTGAAGAAATGAGTGATTTATTAGAGGTTTCATCAAATGAAGACTGGCCTGGATTTGTTAAATCAATGAAAGAAAAGAAATCTGACGTTACTCTAAGTGAGATAATGAAAGCTTACAAAGAAGGAAGGGAAGCTTCTGCTAAGCTAGAAGAATTATCTACTGATGAGATTGTTAAGAGAGTAAATGAATTAACAGCAGTCTTGAAAAAGAGAAACAATGCAATTCCTGAACCTAAGAAAGATAATACTCAAGAAATGGCTAATGAAATAAAAGATTTGAAAAATCAAATCAAAGAAATGTCTGCTAAGATGAATGAACCAGATTCAAAATCTGTTCATAACCTTTCAGAACAAAGCTATACTTTAGAGGAAAAACATCATTCTGATGGTGTAATGGGAATGGCGGACTTTTTGAAAAAGTTAAAAAACGAACAATGAAACCAAAAAGTATAAGAGAATTAGCTGCAACTGAAACTCCTGATGTAAGAGGTGCTAGTAATACATTCTACGGATTGCAACCTGTACAATTTCTTAAGGAAATTGTTGATGCTGCAAAGAAGCAATTATATTTTGCTAATTTTGTAAGAGTTATGTATGCTCCAAAAGGAGTACATGATGTTGTAATTCCAAAGAGAACTGCATTTGAGGGAAGATCTGGAATGACTTTCAATACTGCTGGTAGTGATACTGGTGGTAGTGGAGCTGGAACAGGTCCTTACGCAAATACTATAGCAGATATTAGCTGGACATCATTGGATAATTTAACTTCTGTAACTGTAACACCACAACCGGTTCTTGCAGGGTATGCTCTTAGAAGATACGATATTGATACTAATGCCGTTAATCTTTTAGAAGCTGCTAGAGAAGAATTAAGTTATGCTATTGGTGATAGAGTTGATAGAGCTGTTGCTGTTGCTATTGGTGATGCAACTGTTGCTGCAGACACAACTGTTGGTGCTCAAACACTATACGGTGGTGATGCAACTGGTGCTGACGAATTATCTGCTGGAGATGTTATTACAACTGATCTAGTAGCTAAGGGTAAAAGATATTTACAGCAAACAAAGATGTATTATCGTGCAGATGGAGCTAATGGAACAGAAACTTTAGCTACAAGTACTAAGAATCCTTGGAATAATACTTCAGACGATCCTTTCGTTCTGTTTATTGCTCCTGCTCAAGAAGAAACTTTCTTGAAAGATTCTCAATTTGTAAATGCTGCTGAATATGGAAGTGATATGATTGTTAAGAATGGTGAAATTGGAACATATCTTGGTATCAGAGTTGTTGTAACAAACAATGTTGAACAAACTGCTGCTAGTGGAACTGCGCCAGACGCAACTAGTGCTGCTGTTGCTTGTACAAGATGTATTCTATGTAAGCCAAAAGCTGCATGTGCTTTAGTATGGGGAAAGAGTCCAGAAATAAAAGTATTTGATTACCCTACTCAAGATCAGATGAGAATTGGATTGTACACTGCATATAATGTTGGTGTATTACAAGCTGATGCTATAGTTTTCATCGATGTTTCAGACGCATAAACATTAATTTATTTTATTTTTTTTATGTTTTTTATTTTTTTTAGGTAAAAACATACCATTCGTGTGGAAGTTGTTAAAACAACAGGCCTCCTTAGGAGGTATCACGAAATTAAATTTAGGAGGAAAAAAATGGGAAGATATGGATTACACTCAGGTTACGGAAAATTCCAAAATATTCAAAGTGGGAATACAGACATTACTGTAGATGGAAATGGAGATGGAACTCAAGCAGTTGTTTTTGCTAAACCTATGAAGAATACGCCTTCTGTATTATTAACTCAACAAGAAGAAGATACTACAGGAACTTTGAATGCTACAAGTATTACTGGTGCTGGATTCACTGCAAAAATTGATGGTTCATCAGTTACTGGTGATGATGTAACAGTTGGTTGGTTAGCAATAGATGACGAACAAAACTAATTCTTCTCTGTTTAAAAATGAAGGAAAAAGTTAACCTAAAACATGAATATAAGAAGTTAGTAAGATCTGGAGATAGCTCTAAGGCTCAAAAAGTTTTAGAAAAAATTTGGAAACTTTGTGGTATTGTTAAAAATACTATTACTCCAAAGAAATATACAAAAGAAGAATTGGAGTCAAAAAGTTTTTTTGAATTAAGAAAAATTGGATATAAAGTAGGAACAAAAGGCAGAGGAAAAGAAGAATTAGTTAAAGAGATCTTGGAATTACAATAAAACTAATTTTATTTTTTTATTTTTATTTTTTATAAAAAGATTTATAAAGTCCATTATACATAGGATTATATAATGGATACATTAATTGTTGGTCGTGGGGAGATTGGTAAATCTCTTTATTCTGTTTTAAAGGATTCTTATAATGTTAATATAGTGGACATTAGTGATACTAGTGAGATGCTTCCAGGAATAATGCATATTTGTTTTCCTTATTCTGAAAGATTTGTAGAACAAGTTAAAGCATATCAAAAATATTATGAACCTACATATACAATAATTCATTCTACTGTTCCTGTTGGAGTATCTAAGAAATGTAATGCAATTCATTCTCCTTGCGTCGGGATACACCCTCATTTAGCAAAGAGTCTGAAAACTTTTACTAAGTTTCTTGGAGGAGAAAAAGCTAGTGAAGTTGCTCAATATTTTAGAAGGGCTGGAATTAATATTTATTTATTTGATAAGTCGGAAACAACAGAATTAATGAAAGTTCTTTCTACAAGTTTTTATGGATTGCTAATAGAATGGACTAAGGAAGTTAAAAGACAATGCGAAAAATATGATGTTCCTTTTGAAGCATGGACTTTATGGACTAATAATTATAACAGAGGATATAATCTTCTTGGGTACCCAGAATATACCAGACCAAATTTAATTCCTATAAAAACTAAGATTGGTGGGCATTGCATTATTCCTAATTTAGATTTTTTAGAAGGAACTTTTTTTAAATTAATTAAGGAGTTGAATAATGGTTAAATTTAATTGGAGGCAAAAAGATAATTATGTTTTTCTTCAGAATAAAGATATTGAAATCCACTTTGAAGTTCCAAATAATTTTAAATTAAATGATACCCATCCAACTTTATTAAGATTAGTTGAATATTTAGTCTTTGGTCCTTTTGAGAAAGAGGTTTTTAAAAGAAGTGATATTCTTAAATGGAAGAAAAGAGTATTTAAAAAAACAGGAGATATTGCTCTTTCATGGAGTACTGGAAAGGACTCTACTGCTGCAATGTTAGTTCTCCCAGAAAATACTTTATTATTTTATCATCAAAGAGATGAATATCTTGGAGGTTCACTAGACCAAGATAACGCATTTAGATTTATAAATCATATTAAAGGAAAAAAGAGATTATTTGTTTCTAAATCTAATCAAGAAAAAGTTAGAATGTTGCATGGAAAAGAAAGGGGTTTTTCTACACCCTTTAGTTGTGTTGCTGGTCTTGTTTTATTAGCTGATCATTTTAAATTAAATTATATCGCTACTGGGACTATGTTAGATTCTACTTTTATTGAAAAAGGATGTAAATATAGAGATTTAAAAGAATTTTGGAGTAGATGGGGGCTTATTTTTGGTAGAGCTGGTTTAAAGCTTGTGCTTCCTGTTGGAAATATTTCAGAGGTTTTAACAAGCAAGATAGTTTCTATGAGTGAATATGATGAATATTCTTTTTCTTGTATAAGAGGGAATAATGGAAAGGCTTGTGGGAAATGTTATAAATGTTTTAGAAAAAATCTTTTAGATGGAAAGGAAGTGATTTATTCTTCAAATGCAGATAGAGCTCTTTATCATTCAGATCATTTACATCAAGGAGATGCTTTAATTTGGGCGTATCAAAGGAGTAATTTAAAAATTCCTAGATTAGAAGAATATAGAAATCTTGATTTGTCTTTTTTGGAAAGATATTATCCTCTTGGGAATCATTTAATTCCAGAAAAATATAGATCTTTTGTATTGGAAAAATTTAAAGAATATGATATTAAACCAATGAATAAGGAGGATATTAAGAAACTCAAAAAAATAGATATAAAATGATAAAAGTTTTTTTAATTGCTACTGGTTATTCTGATAATTTTAATCATGTATTTGGTGGAAGTCCAATGGAATATTTGTCTCTCAAAACTGCTTTTGATAGGGAAAAAGATTATATCTTTGAAGTTATGCCTCAATCAAAATTTGATTTTGAAGTAGTAAAGAGGAAAAGAGAAGAAGGTTATATTATCCATTGTGAATCTTGGACTTGCCTATGTAAATTATATAAGGAAAATTTTATTCCAGATGTTTTAGGTCCAACAATTCAATCTCCTTTTAAAAATGAACAAAGATTACAAAGTTTAAAGGATATAAATTTTCCTATTGATAATTACTTTTTATCTACAGTTATTAGAAATAATTCTGCAGAAGAAAGATCTTATCCAGAAATGGCCAAAAAAATTAAGTATATTCACTTGGGGGTTGATACTGATAAGCTTAAACCTTCTAATAATGAAAAAAAATTAATTCTTTGGGCAGGAGATTCTTCTCGTTCTTGTAAGAATTTTGAATTAATGAAAGAAATAATGAAGATTACTAAACTTCCAAAACCTTATGAATTTAAGATATTATCTCAGTATAATGTATTAGATTATTGGAATATCCTTAATCAAACAAAGATAGTTATTAATACAAGCAAATGGGAAAGCTTTTGTTTTGCTATGTTTGAAGCAGAATCTAAAGGAGTTCCAGTTATTTATAAAAAAGGCTTACATGGAAATGTTCATAAAGACAATCATATACAAGTAGAAAATACTCCAGAAGCATATAGGGACAAAATATTAGAATTATTAAATAATGAAGAATTATATAAAAAAGAAAGCAAATATGCCAGAGATTATACTATTAAAAATTCAAGTTATGAGATGATGGTTAAAACTTTTGGGGATATTTATAAGGGGATTAAAAAATGATAGTTTTTTTTAGAGATGATGATGTAGATGAAGTTAATCCTCAATTAACTAATTTGGTTAAGATGTTTGCAGAGGAAAAAGTTCCTATTAATTTAGAAGTTGTTCCTGGGAGAGTTGGAATTAGTACAACGCCAATAAATAATTTAAAGAATTTTTTTAATAAATATAAAGATTTTATAGAGGTTCATCAACATGGATTTAATCATTTTGAATATGCTCCAAGAAATGAATTTCCTGATGAGAGGATAAATTTAGTGGTTAGTGAAGAAATTAAGGCAGGAAAGATATTTTTAGAAACTTATTTCAAGGAATTTTTTTATCCTGCATTTACTCCCCCCTGGCATAGAATAGGAAAATTTCATATCCCAGTAATAGAAAAATTAGGCTTTAAGATAATTTCTGCAGGATTTAATTTAAATCATAAACTAAAAGATTTATCTGTTTATACTGACCTCTCTATATTTGATAATAAACTTAAAAAAAGTAGATTTGCTACAAAAGAAGAATTAATTGAAAAGTTTGAAAAACTTAAGAAAGAAAAATCTTCTGAAATGATAGGATTTTATCTTCACCATAAGTTCTATAAAACTCCGGAATCTATAGAACCTATAAGAGAATTTATTAAATATTTAAAAGAAAAGGAGGTAAAAATTAAAACATTTAGTCAAATATGGGAGCTTCACAAATAAGTTACGTTCCAGCATTATGGGATATTGCAAATAGTGGATTTAAACCTAATAAGGTTTTAGAATTAGGTTGTGGTTGTAGTTCTTTCATGCTTAGATGGTTATTTGAAAAGTCAAAATTACATATAATAGATGATAATTCCATTTGGTTTAATTGTACTGAAAATATGGGGGGATATTCAGCAGATTTTAGAAAATTAGCTAGAACCAAGCAGGATTTTTTAGACGGAATATTACAATTTGGAAAAATGGATTTGATCTTTGTAGATTGTGGACGTAGAGGGGATTATTCAGATAAATGGAGAAGTGATTTTTTGAAATTAATTAGGGAGAAAAAAATATTAAATCCAGAAGGGTTGATAATTTTACATGATGCAACTCGTCCTGAATATCAAGAAGAATGTAAAAATTGGGAATGTGATAAAAAGAAAGAGGAGGATACTTACATTTTAAAATGGCCTTTGAACCAAAAATAGATTTTGTAATTTCAGTAAGGGATAGAGACAATAAAAGAATACAGAAATGTGTAAATAGTCTTTTATCTAATATTACAAATAAGATATATGTTGTGGACTATGGTTCTAAAAAACCTATTAAGGGTTTAAAAAGTTGTAAAGTGATAAGAGTTGATACTAAAAATAGATGGAACAAATGCCATGCTTTAAATATAGGAATAAAAAAATGTAAATCTTCCTATATTGGAACAGTTGATTGTGATATGGTTATTGGGAATTGTTTTATGAAAAAAGTAAAGGAACATTTAAAGGGAGATGTTTTTCTTTTTACTCGTTCTGTTGCTAGGATTGCTCCAGATCTTTTAGATTGGGGATTAGATAGAGAAAAGCTTATTAGACTTTCTTCTCCTTGGTCTGAAACAAAACTTCCGAGTTTGCATGAAGCTGTTGGAGGAATACAAATATTTCCAAAATGGTGGATTTTTAGAATAAGAGGATATGATGAAAATCTTACTTATTGGGGGGGAATGGATAATGATATATATGAAAGAGCATTTAGAACAGAATTGATTATGATTGATATTAATGAAATAATCTTTCATCAAGAACATAAGAATGTTAAAGAACAGAATTTAACTTCTAAAAAAGAGCAGGAAACTGCTTTATCTGAAAGACAAAAAAGAAGAATATATCTTATGTATAAATGGACTAAAAATATTAATGTTGGACCTAAAACATGGGGTGCTCCAACTAAACCTCAACAAAATCAAATAAATATTAATTTTCAAAATGGCAAAAAGAAAAAAGATACTGTTAGCAATAATAAGCAATAGAAAATATTATCCTGCATATTTTGTTAGGAGTGTTTTTGCAATAGCAAATCATACAAGACAATTTCATGACTTGGATATACAAACTTTTGAATCAGTTGAAGTTCAGCAAATGAGAAATAACGCATGCCATTTTGCTATTCATCATAAATATGATTATCTCTTTATGTTAGATGATGATATGAATTATCCTCAAAAATGTATAGTTGAATTAATGAAGCATAAGAAAGAATTTGTTGTTGGGAGTGCAACTCAAAGACGACCTCCATTCTATCCTACCCAATATAAAAATTTAAATGCAAAAAGATTTAAGGATAAAGTTAATAGAGTTTTTATAACAAAAGAAGATAAAAAATTAATAGAAGTTGATGGCTCTGGAGTTGTCGGAGCTCTAATAAAGGTTGATTCTCTTAAAAAATTAAAGGCACCTTATTTTAGATTAGTTTGGAAGAAAAATGGATTTGATATAATTGGGAGTGATGTTTATTTTTGTAAGGAATGGAGAAAAACAGGGAAAAAAATTTATTTAGACCCTAAAATAAATTATGATCACGAAATAACTGCTTTTTCTAATAGTTTTGGAATTGTAACATAAGATTTATATAGTTTATTGTATTATCTATTTTGGAGGTTAATATGACAGTATCTGTTACTCAAAAAGGAAAATTGGTGAGGCTTTCTGGAACTATCGCTGAAGTTCTAACTGAAATAGACGACCAGAATTTAGTTCAAGTTGTTTATTGGTCTGACAATGGAACAACTGCTACAGCATTATGCAGTAGAATAAAATTTTAATATGGCTTATACAACTTATTCGAAAGTTTATTTATTGTCCAATTTAACAACTTCTGATGTTTCTGCGGATGATGTAACTGATATAATTTCTGAAGTTACTAAGGAATTAAATAATGATATTAACATTCGAGTCTCTAGGGAATATGTAGATTACATAGACCAAACAAGACAAAATAAAAGAGATGGTTCTAACACCACTTATTACATTACAAATTGGAGAAAATATCTTGCAGATATGAATAATGATGGAAGAATAACTCCCGAAGATATTGCAGTATATAAGATTGATTCTGATGGTAATGAAACTAAGGTTGCTGTTAAAACAATAGCAGGATGTTCTTCTTATCAAAAATGGGGATTTAGTGCAAAAAAAACTAAAAACTCTCCAACTGGTTTAACAAATGATTCTACAGCTTATACAGCTTCTATATCTGTTGATGGAACTACAAATTCTATTTCAGTTACTGGTTCTGATGCTCAAACACTTTCTACTTTAATTGACGAAATAAATTCCGATTTAAGTGGCGCAACTGCTAGTTGGGATACAACTGGAAAGGGGTATATCAAAATAACTTCTAATTCTTCTGGGGAGGAAACTTCAGAATCTTCTATTGCTATTACTGATACTGACTTATTTTCTTCACTTACTAATATTAATGCTTCTGTTGAAACTGCTGTTACTGGGGTTAGCAATAAGGATTATCCTGGACAATTTGTTCTTGAAACTGCGGTTGATGCAGATTACAAATTATATGTTACTTATGAATATTGTAATAGAGATCCTTCTGAACCAGATGAAAAAATTAATTTAGCTTGTACATTTCTTGCTATAGCATACTGTTATGCTAAAGAAAATATTGGTAGATCTCCACAAGTTGCTTTTGGGAATACTAAACTTTTCAGACACATGCCCTCTTTTGAACATTATTATCAAAGATATAAAAATATGGTAAGTCAAGTTAACCAAGAAGGTTTATTTGATTTTACTGAATCTAAAATCAAGATATAATGGGAGAAGGGTGTTCATATGGTAAAGTTACCAGGCAAATGGTAAGCGACATGAAAGAATCTACTGATAAAGGTCTTAAATTAATAGATACTCGATTGGAAAAAATGGAAAATAATATGACTGATATGTTTAATCATCAATCTTCTAGACTACCTCCATGGGTAGCTATTATTTTTACTATAGGAGGAAGTCTCATTACAGGAATGTTAATGTGGATAATTACTCATTAAATGGTTAATTTAGATGCACAACATATAACTAATGAAATTGATTATTATGGAAGTACTGTTACATTAAGAACAGTTACAGATGGTTCATATTCTAAATGGGGTGATGCTTCAGAAACAACCTCTGATGAAACAAGTTTAAAAGCCATGGTTCAGGTTCTTGATCAATCTGATGATTTAGTTCAAGAAGGAATTTTCCAAACAGGAGATAAAATATTCTGGTTTAAATCTACTCAAACAGGCCTAAATAGAGGAAATAGAATACAACATAATTCTAAATGGTATGAGATAGATGAAGTAATTGAACATGATGTTGCTGATTCTTCTTATGTAATAGAAATAAGAACCAAAAAAATATGATACACTTTGTCCATGTTCCTAAGACTGGGGGGACTACGTTTATTACTAATCTTAAAAAGAATAAAGTTAAATTTGAAGCAGGGCATAATGTTTGGTGTGAGAAGAAAAATTTTGGTAAGTATATCACTTTCTTAAGACATCCCCTTTATAGAACGTTATCACAAGCTAAATGGGAGATTGAAAAATCTCATATAGTTGATTCTGATTTTTTAGACTGGTTTGTTTTCAGGCAGCATAATTTTCAAGTAAAGTTTTTACGTAATAGATTTTTTAAAATTCCAGAATCTAAGGAAGTAACTAAAACTGATGTTAATAATATTAAGAAATTTCTAAAGAAGAATTTTTTATTTGTTTTTCTTACTGAAGAATTAGATATTAGTCTCCCTAAATTGCTGAAGTTTTTTGATTTAAAACTTTATAAAGAAAAGGCTAACGTATCTAAAAGAGATATTAGAGTCTCCGAATCTACTATTAAACATATTATAGAGAGCAATAAATTAGATTTTGAATTATATGAGTGGGTTAGAAAAATATATAAAGATGGTATGCTTAATAATAGTAACTTCAGGGGAAGCAATTTATAGCGAGTTGTTTTCCCTTTGGCTTGCCTCGGGTGAGGCAAAAACTTTCAGGTGAAAGATGGCGACAACTCCAAGTGCCTTAAGTAAGAGCACTATAATCCAAAAAGTATTTGAGAATATATATGATAGATTAGCAGATAATGTTTCTTCTGTTACAATTACTGGAAGCAATTCAATAACAATTCAAACTTATACTAATTCTTATGGAGATAAAAATGTTGATGAAAAATCAGATTATCCTATTTTAGTTGTTAATTCTCCAGAAATAGATTGGGAAGATTTTACATTTACTACAAAAAAATGTATGGGAACTTTTTCAGTAGATATATTATGCACCCAATCAGAAGCTGCAGATAAATTCATAGATGCAATAATTAATTCAATAGAAACTTATAGAGATGATTTAAAATCTGTTGGAATGCAATTTGTTAATCTTGAAGGAACATCAAGAGATCAATTTTTCAGAGGTAAAATTAAAATTCATGTAAGGAGTTGCGAATTTTCATTCGAATATATCTTTACAAAATCACAAACAAGATGATAAAAGTTCAAGTTAAAGGTTTAAACAAAGTTAGAAGATATTTATCTAACTTAGGTCCTAGAATAAATAAACAGATTATGAAAGCAGGAGATGAATTTACTGGATTTGTTCAAAAGTCTGCTAAACTTAGAGCTCCAAGAATGACAGGAGAATTGGCTAGAAGCATTAAAAAGAAAAAAGGTAGAAAACATATAACTGTATTTTCAGATTCTCCTTATGCAGCATTCCAGGAATTTGGTTTTAAACCACATTGGGTTCATGCAGGAACATCTACAAGGAACTCTGCAGGAACTATCGGAGCAGCTTATAATGTATCTGGTTTCTTATTTGTTAAGAAACATACTCCCTTTATTCTCCCAGCATTTGAAATGGGAATTTCACAGTTGCCTAATTTAATTGAAAGGAAGATGGCAAAGGCATTAAAATGAATAGTCGAAGAAGTCGAAGCGTTGAAACAATGAAAGGAGGTTTTAATTAATGGTATCAAGACCTGATACATGGAGTGAAACAGCAAAAGTAGCAATAGCTGCTCAAAGTGGAAGTGATGTTCATTTCGATACAATCACAGAAACTGTTGACGTAGATATTGGAAATAAAGATTTCGATGTAATAGCAACTCTTGGCGGAGGAAGATTAGTAAAATTTACCCCCCAAGAACCAACAACAATTACTCTGGAAGCATATCCATTAGATGCAGGAACTGACTCTGGGACTACTGGAGAAGGTTTTTTTGATTTAATGAATAGTTCAGATACATCACAACCAGTTGTTGTGAGTGCAGATAGAGAAAGAAACAAATATAGAATTGCTATTATGTGGACTACTGATACTGCTAGCACTACATATGCGGAAAGTCAAGTTGCTTCCCCAACTCAAGCTTGTATGAGAGTTGTGGCTGCAGATGGATTTTTTACTAGCGTTAAGCCAAGTTATACAGATGGTGTTTTGAAGTTTACTATAACTTACAAAGTTCCACCGTTTGATAAATCTGGAAATGCTAATTTAAAGATTGAATCTATAGATGGAAGTGCAACTGCGACATTGACAGCTCTAGCTTCATATACTTCTACGACTAAGTGGTGAGGTAACTATATGAAGAATATTGCTCCAAAGATTTTGATTTGCGCTCCAACGAGTGCAAGACATAAGCATCTTATTGATAAATGGCTTAAACATTTAGATAAGCTAGATTATCCTTATTTTGATGTTTGCTTAGTTGATACTACACCAGATAAAACCGATTATTTTAATTTTATAAAGAATAAAAAAGTTAAAGATAAAAAGATTATTTCTTGGAGATATAACTGGGATTATAAAAAAGAATATTCCCTACAAATGTTAGCAAATGTTAGGGAGGAAATTAGGAAATATTTTGTTGATCATAAAGAGTATGATTTCTTATTTTGGTTAGATGATGATATATTTATACCAAAATGGGGCTTACAAAGGCTTCTAAGCTACAATAAAGATTTGGTAGGGTTTTATGTTCATGTTTATTATAAACCCAGCAGAAGGCCTTGTGTGTTTAAATCAGGCGAAATTGTAGTAGGGAAAGGACTAGAATACTATACTTTTAAAGAAATCCTTAAATATAAGGAATTTGCAAGGAAATATGAGAAGGGTAATTTATCAAAAGAAGAAAAACTTCTAATACCTTATTTAATAAAAGATAGATGGCATCCTTATATTTTTCCAACTTATGCTGTTGGATTAGGGTGTTGTATGTGCAGTAGAAAAGTTAGTGAAGCTGTTCCTTTTAGGACTCATCCTACTTTTTTAATGGGGGAAGACCTTTGGTGGTTTGCTGAATGCAATGATAAAAATTTTCAATTTTGGTGTGATAGTAAAACAAGATGTAAGCATGAGAATACTAGCTGGAGTCCTGTAAATAAATTAGATTTGGCTTATAAAAAGAAAACAGGAATATATATCGTTCAAGGTAAAGAAGGCCCTCCAACAGGAGCTGTATTTTTACAACATAATAAAGAATGGGAGAAGAAAAATGATAAGAAGTGATTATGAAAATTATTTTGACCCTTATACCCAGGGGGTTATAAGAAATCACGGATTAGATGAAGCTACCTTAAATTTTTTAAAAAATCATCATAAAATTCTTGATGCTGGTTCTGGAGCAGGAGTATTGGCTCTAAAACTAAAGGAACTAGGAAAAGATGTTACTTGTATTGATATTTTTAGTAAAAATGTTGAATACATGAAATCTAAGGGTTTAAACGCCTTAAAAGGCAATATTTGTAATCTCCCTTTCAAGGATAAAGAATTTGATTGTGTAGTTTGTCAAGAAGTTTTAGAACATTTAATTAATCCTGGGGAAGGGTTAAAGGAATTATGTAGGATTGGGAAAAATGTTGTTTTTACTTTACCTAAAATGTTTCCTGAGGAGTGGCATTTTTGGGATATTGATTACGTTCCTTCTGTTTCTAATGCTAATTGTATTATTATTAAATTAATTGATAAGGAGGCAAATAAATGACTGCAGATGCTATTTTAAGGAAAGCTAAATCACAAGGTTTGGTTATTAGTAATGTTCCTCAAAAAGTAAGAGATGAATTTACTCATTTTGCAGAAGAAGAATTTGCAGATAATTATGCTTCTTGTTTAAAATATGTATGGGATAGTTTTAAACTATGGAAAATGTATTTTGAAAATATGGATATGAAGTTAGATAATATCCTTGAATTATTAAATAAAAAAGATAATGTTCCACATAACAAAGAAGAAATAAAACTTCTTTCTGGAAAAACAATTTATAAAACTAAAAAGGAGGTAACGCCATGAGTAAATTAGGAAATTTTTTAGGGCAGTCTAAAAAGATTCAGATAAAAGAGCAAGAGCTTGAATTATTTCCTCTAAAAGTTAAGGATTTGAAGAAGTTTAATGGTATGGAAAAGGCTTCAGTAGAAGAACAAGAAAAATTAACTTATGATATGATTAGACTATCATTAAGAGACGAAACAATAACTAATGATGAAATCGGTTCAATGCCAATAGAAATATTCAAACAATTAACTAATGAAATAATGGAGTTTAATGGAATGAAAGATGAAAGAGTTGAATCAATTAAAGAGAAGATTGCTCAAGCAAGAAACAAGTGAAAAGGATTTAATATTTAATCTCTGTGAGGTTATGAAGATTGTTGGAGGATATGAACAATTAATGAATCTTCCAATTCCAGCATTAATGGAAATATTAAAATACTTGGAACACGTTAATAAAGAGGAGCAGAAAGCTATGGAAAAGGCAAAAAATAGGGGTAAAAGATAAATGGTAGATCACAATGAAAGAGTTAATGTATTCTGGAATTTTATTAATCAAGGTTCTGCTTCTTTAAAAGAAGTTACCAATCAACATCAAAAATTGAGTAATGGAATGGCTCAAACTCAACAGATTACTGCTAAGGCAAATACTGGCATGAAAAAGCTTAATCAGTCTGCAGGTAAAGGTATTGGTATTGGAAAAGGTTTTCAATTTGCTTGGTTAGGAGTTATGTTTGCTGGTATGGCTTTATATAGAGTATTTGGAGGATTAATTAAACAACAATTAGAAATGTGGGGTGTTACAGAATTATTAAGTCAAACATTGAGTGTTGTGTTTATACCTTTAATGTCTTTATTAACTCCAATTTTATACGGTTTATTAGCTTTTTTTATGGATCTTCCAGATGGTGTTAAAATGGCTATTGGTGTTTTTATTCTTTTGGCTGCTGGATTAGGATTATTTTTAATGGTTGTTGGGCAGATAATGTTGGGAGTTTTAGCATTTATTGCCTTATGGCCTACGTTAAGTGCTGTTGCAACCCCAATAATAGCTGGTTTGGGGGCTAGTTTAGGATTAATTCTTATTATTATTGCTGTAGTAATAGCTGTTGTTGCTGGTATGTATATTGCTTGGAAAAATAATTTTTTGGGCATGCAACAGGTAGTTCAGAATATTGTTAATGGTATTAAACAATGGTTTGAAGGTTTAAAACAATTTTTTGGTGGAATATTAAAAGTTATAAAAGGTTTATTTACAGGAGATTTTGAAATGGTTAAGGAAGGGATTATTATGATTTTTAAGGGATTATGGAATATGTTAATTGGTGGTTGGCATGCAACAATGAATGCTATTAAAGCAATAGTAATTGGAGCTATTCAAATTGTTTGGAATATTATCAAAGTTGTTATTGATGGTATAAAATGGGTTTTTGAAAAAATTCCTGGTTTAAATAAATTAAATCCTTTTGGAGCCATAACTTCTATAGGAAAAGGAATATTGGGAAGTTTTGCAACTGGAGGAGTAGTCCCTCAAACAGGACCTTATGTTCTTCATAAGGGAGAAACAGTAGTTCCAAATGGAAGTGGTTCTGGAATTAATATGAATGTTTCTTACAATGTTACTGTTTCTGATAAAAGAGAATTTGAAAATATGTTAAAAGATAATAACAATAAACTTACTCAGGATGTAAGGAGGTTAGTAAATGGCTGAAATAACTATATCAAAAGGGGATTATAGTGTTACAGTATATGCTACAGAGATAGATGAAGAATATAGTAATAAAATTTTTAATATCATTCCTCCACAATCTAAAAGTTCTCAAGGTTCTGGACCTAAAGATGTTAAATTGGTAGATTTGCTTAGAATAACGCATCAAATTGCTATTAAAAGAGCTTATATAACTGCTAGTGATACAAAAACTGCAAAAGAAGTTAAAGATGATTTAAAATCTATTTTTAATGGTGGAGATGAAAATGGAGGAGAAGTGACATTAACCTATGATGGGGATAGTTTTACAGGATATATAGAAAAGTTAGGAATTACAGAAGATGCTAATGATGAACCAGATAATTATACCGGAAAAGATAATGCAAAATATCATATCCAAATCACATTCATAGAAGGGGTATCAATATAATGGTAACAAAAAAATTAGTTGGTGGATTGCTTTTATTAGTTATTCTTACCGCTTCTGTTTATTTAGTATTTGATAATAAATATAAAATTCTTGTAGAGAACACCAGAACTCAATATTTTGTAAATGAAAATAGTTCTTGGGTTTTAGCTGCAACTGAATATGTTAATTTATTTGATGGAACAACTAAAATGAGAGCAAGTTCCAGAGATATAAATTATTCTTTTGATAATTATTATACTACCATAGTTAGAACTTCAGAATGGAAAGATAATATTACTACAATTCAAACTTATGTCTTTGAAAATAATGCAACAGATATAGAAGAAGTTCCAATTAAAAATACTCTTGAATGTATTAATTGTGTTGGTAAGATAGTTCATTATGAGATTAGAGATATACTCTATGAAGGAGAAACAGAAGTAATTTCTAGTCCATTTGAATTTGGTCATAATATGAAAATTAGTTGGCAAGATGGAGCTTATTATTCTAAGGTCTTCCAACAAAAAGTAGCAAGTGATAAGATTATAATTAGATATAGACCAGAAGATAATTATGAAACTTATGAAGTTAGATTATTTGATCCAAGTTGGTGGAATAGTTCTTTCCTTTACAAAAAAGAAATTACTATTAATGAAACTTCCGGAGAGGATTTAATAAATTTTTCGGTTTTAATGAATGTTTCTTATGAAGAAAATATGCTTAATGATTTTGCTGATTTAAGGTTTGTTAATTCTACTGATGATGTTGAATTGGGCTATTGGATTGAAAATAAATCAGATGGGGCTTATGCCTGGATTTGGGTTAATGTTAATTTAACTGCTAGTTCAAATAATACAATTTATATGTATTATGGGAATAATACAGAAGTTGAATCTAATTCTAATGAAAATAAAACTTTTTGGTTTTATTATTATGACGATTCAACTCATCAATCTTCATCTCATCACGTTGTTGAGCCAGTTACTGAGGTTAATGTTACTCTTTGGGACGAGTGGGAATATAAAATTGCTCATTTGACTTCTTATAAAAGTGGGACTACTTGGAGCCAATATGCTGGAGCAGGTTTTGATTATGATGGGACTTCTTATAGAGATGGTGATGATGTTTTATTGTTTGGTTCTCAGTCTTGTGATGCAGGAGGGATATATTGGGAAGATGACCCATCTCATTCTGGTTGTAGATTTGGTAATCCTGATGGAGAGATAGCTTCGGAAGGGACATATACACACCCCTCTACTTATAACGCATCAATAGGTGATGTTCACGAATTGACTATTTTTCAATGGATAGATACTTCAGGTAAAACTGCTCAGATAAGATTAACGCAATTTATTCTTAAAGGATATGCAAGTTCAGATCCAATAGTTTATTTTGGAGAGGAAGAAGAATTATCTGGTGATGCTCCAAATATAACATTAAATGCTCCAGAAGATACATACAACTCATCAAGTCAAACAATAGTCTTTAATTGTACAGGAACAGATGATCAATTAGTTCAGAATATTTCTTTAATTTTAAATTCAACATATAATGAGACTCTCGTTAGGTCTTATTTATTCACTCCTTCAAATTATTTGGAAGATATTTATTTTTATTACTCTTTGAATGATTCTACTAATAGTATTATAGATTATTCTGGTAATGGAATTAATGGTACAAATAGTGGAGGGCAATTAAATTCCCAAGGATATGTTGATGATGGAATTTATTTTTCTGGAGGATATTCTCAATATATTAATGGAACTTCTACTCCTTTAATATCTCCCAAAAATGGTTCCGTTGTTTTTTGGGTAAATATAACAAATAGGAGTGATGAAAATTATTTATTCCTTTCTTCTGGTAATCTCGGAAATTTATATATGAGAGCTGGTTTAACTTCTTCAGGAAATTTAAAACTAAACTTTTATGATTATGATTCAACACCATCACATTTGGAAAAATTTGAAGTTGATTTTATTCCAAATTTAAATGAATGGTATCAAATTGGTTATTCTTGGGGCGATGCAGGGAGAAAAATTTATGTTAATGGAACCCTTATTGATTCTGACTTAAGTTACCTTGGTAATGGTGGAAGTTCTGATCATGACCCAGGATTATATATTGGAAGTTTGTATATGATTGCTCCCCAACAAAAATCTATAAATGGAACAATAGATGATGTGATATTATGGAATAGAAGTTTATCTGATGAAGAATTTTCATTAATATATAAGGAATATAATAATATAAAGAATGAAACTACTCTTACATTAATAACCACAAAAACATTAGATGATGGAGCATATAATTGGACGTGTGAAGCCTGTGATAATGATTCTCAATGCACTAATGCTACTCCAAGACAAGTAAATATTGACACAACTTATCCTCTTATTGAATTTATAGCATATACTGAAGATAATAATTCTTATGTTTCTCAAGATTGGATTTTAGCAAATGTAAGTATGACTGAAATTAATCCTAAGAATGTTACTTATAGACTTTGGAAGGATATAACTTATTGCTATCAAGAAAGTGTTAATGTTTCAAATCAAACAGGAATTGATGGAAATTGTGGATTGAATTATTCTGGTAATTATTCATTTGAAGATTATTATTTTTATATTAATTATACTAAACCAGAAGGAGTATTTAATGCTAAATGGTTAGTTAAACATGGTACTTTAGGAATATATAATATAACAATTTTACCAGAATGTTTTAATGATTTAATAGAATTAAGAATCATTTCAAATGGTACAGATGATGGAGCAAATAGTGTATTTTGGTCAAGACCTCAATGTTATAACACTACACATTGGATTGATATAGGTAGTTTATCAAATGGAACTGTTACAAGTTTTAGTTTAAATTATGATAATAATTGGAGTAAAATGTATGATGGGGATTGGAATACTTATGCGACTTTTATAACAGATTTAGGGGCTACTCAGATTTGGGATAATCTTGTTACAGGAGATGCTTTTAGAAGTACAGTTTATGAGGAAGGAATGTATTGGGTTTATTCTAATACTACTACATATGAACTTTCAGATGTAACGGAAAATAATACAATTAATTGGACAGATCTTTCTAATGGAGAATATTTTTATAATGTTACAATCTGTGATAGTTTTGATTTATGTAATTCAACAGAGACAAGATACATAACTTTAGATACAACTGAGCCAATGATTTATTTAGAAACAGAAAACAATACAATAGAATATATGAATAGAACCCCCACTTTTTCTTTTAATGTAAGTGATAACCTAAATGATACTTTAGAATGTTTACTTTATTTAAATAATGGTTCAGATATTGCTGCAGGAATTAATAGTTCTGTTCTAAATGCCACAAGCACATCAATTACTTCAAACACAACTTTAGCAAATGGAAATTATACTTGGTGGGTTAATTGTTCAGATGGATTACAAGAAAATAAATCAGTAGATTATAGAATAAATATTTCAGTAGTTCCTCCTAGTGTAACTTTAAACTCTCCTGAAAATGCTTATAATTCATCAAGTTCAAGTATAACTTTTAATTGCTCTGCTACATCACTTAGTGGAAATTTAACTAATATGTCTTTAATTTTAAATGGAGTTTATAATGAAAGTATTGATTTAGAAGAAGGTATTTGTTATCAAGAAAGTGTTAATGTTTCAAATCAAACAGGAATTGATGGAAATTGTGGATTGAATTATTCTGGTAATTGGTCATCAACTGCTACTGGAACTATTCCTGTAAGTGCAGTTTTTGATGGTTTATGGGTTAGTAGTTATAATCGTGCTCCATTTACAGATTATTATCATTATATTAATTATTCTATTCCTTCTTCAAGTTTTGGGGCTATTTGGAAAAGTTCAATGCGAGTTTATCCATATAACCAACCAATATCTAATGAAACTATAGATGTAAATTGTCTTAGTGGGGATTTTCTTCAAATAAGAATTTCTCAATTAGGAAATTCTACATTATATGGACAGTGTTATAATGGAACTGATTGGATTGGAGCTTATAATTCAATGTCTTCAAGTCAATTAGGAAATACTAATATTGATGAAGAAGCAGTTTATTGGAATGTTTCCTTTGGGAGTAATTATACATTAACTGCCACAAAGACTTTAAGTGATGGATTAAATCAAAATTGGACTTGCGAAGCATGTAGTGCTATTGGTTGCACAAAGGGAACATCAAGGAATATTTCTGTTGATACTCTTTACCCTGGAATTAATTTTGATGACCCTACCCCCGACAATAATAGTGCTTATGGTGCAAGTTATTTAGATATTGCTGTTAGAATTAATGAATCTAATACGAACAATGTAACTTATAGGATTTATAATGATACTGGAGTAATTTGGAATGAAACTACTTATTTACAAGATTCTAAATTAGATAATGTAACAATTAATTGGACTCCTCTTGCAGAAGATACTTACCTATATAATGTAACTGCTTGTGATGATTTTGATCAATGTAATTCTACTGGAACTAGATATGTTGTAATTGATAATACTTATCCTCTTATTGATTATGAAGATAATTCAGATCCTATAAATGAATCTGGAGATTTTGATGTTAAGGATTGGGTTTTTGTTAATGTAAGTGTAACAGAAACTAATGAGAAAAATATAACTTTTACTCTTTGGGATGTAAGTGGAATAGAAAATCAAACAACCTATACTACTGCTGTTAGAGATATTAACTGGACTGATTTGCCAGAATCTATGTGGTTTTGGAATGTAACTGTATGTGATGACGCTTCTCTTTGCAATACAACTTCTACCAGACACTATGGTGTTGAATTAGTTAATTTATCTTTTGAAGGAACTTATGATAATGTTACTGCAGAATTAGGAGGTAATGTTTCTATTTCTGCTATAAATACAAATAATACAGTTTGTATTGATATAGACCACCCAGATTATGGTTTAAATTATTCTTGTGCGTCTCAAAATAATACAATAAATTTAGATATTGATTATTTTAGAAAAACAACCTTTGCTAATGGAAATGAATATCAAAATAGAACTTTTTCAGGAGATAATATTTCTATAAATATTACTGGACATGAATACGATGAAATAGATAATTTAACTGTTAATATATCCAGTGATGATAGTCTTAAAGATATTATATTTTACAATACAAATTCTTCTTCAATAGATAGAATATTTTATGGATATTTGATTGGAAGTAATATTTATCAAAATGTAACTTATGAAGATGAAAGCTCTAAGAATTTTACTTATGTTGGAGAGGAAAGCAAAGAAACTTATCTTGAGATGGATGGAAGCTCTACTTTAATTAATTTATCTTTTAATGTTACTGGATTTGAATATGGATTTAGTACAGTAGATTGGTTAAATAATTCCTTTGAAAATATAGATAGAGATACTCCAAAAACTACAGCACATTTATCTGGAGGATTTATTACTGCTCAAGGAACAGACCCAGTAAGTATGACTTATGATGATTTTGACGATGATTCAATAAGTGATATTTTGTGGAGTTTTGGTTTAGCTAATGGAGCAGGGAATACAGACCCTGGAGACCCAGACGAAGGATATGATTATACTATTGCTAACTTTGAAGGAGGAGATGAGATTTCTCTTTATGTTACTGGATTTGATGAGGATTGGTCAGGAGATGAAAGAGGAACAGATACTCTATCTAATACAATGTGGAGTAATATAAGCCATATGAATATTTGGACTGCTGAAGGAATACTTTTGCAATTTGATTATTCTTTTACAGCTCATGAAGATGAAGAATATGGAGATTGTATCTTCTATAACCAAGTACAATTAGGAGATAAAACAGCTTGGCAAAGTCAAAGAGATAGATGTAAAGATAGAGGGGAATTAACTTATGATTGTGATGATCATTCCTTAACTTTAGAGCCAATTATTTTAAATATAACTAAGAATTTAAACAATAGTTGGAATGTTTCTATCTCTGGTGTTGAACTAACTTATGGAGATTATGTGGATAGAGATGATAGTGATTGTGGAACAAGATACATAGTTTATAATTATTCTAATGGTTCTAAACATACTTATTTTACAGGGTATGATGATTCTGGTGGTGATGCTTGTGAGGAAACTTTAGATTCTTACGAAACTCTTTCAAATACTACCATGATTTCTGATTTAGATTGGAACATATCAGACCAATTATATTTCAAACAATTTATGCAGGGAAGCTGGGATAATGAAGATGGAACTGGATGTGAATATTATTCTAATCCTTGGTGGAATATATCTTATGTTAATCAAACACTACTTAATAGAAGTAATGGAACTGTTTATTCTTATAGTATGTATAGTTCAGAGCAAATTCCAAAAGCAACTTTAAATGTAAGCAACTATACTAATTCTACTCTAACTGGAGATAATATAACTCTCTATATGTCTGCAGATAATGTTAATTATGAATCAGTTATAGAAGCAACAGAGCATACATTTACTAATTCTGGAGGAGAATTAACTTATAAAATTGAGTTTAACATTACAAATACAGGATATGTTAATAGCACCCCTATGATTTATAATATAAATATTTCTACTCCTCAAGATAATGCGAGTAATGTAGATTTTGATTTTGGTGATGATGGAAATGTTGATTATACAATCTCTGGAGATTTAACAAATACACAAACAATAAATATCTCTAGTGCAACATTATCTTCTGTTTTTTCTGGAATAGCAGATTATGGAGATTATGGTTATTATGTTCCTTTAATCATTTCTTCTGATACTCCAGGAATAATACAAATAAGTGCAATTAATTTAACATATAATCCTAATCCTGTCTCATTAAATGTTACAAAAATATATGATTTTATGAATACCTATGGAGCAAATGAAACTAATTTCACTATTAATCTTTCATCAAATTCTACTGGAACTATTAACTTAACTGATTTAAGATATGATTATGCAGGAGGAAATGATACAATAGTTATTAGTGCCTCTAATGATGACGATTCTCAAATTGTTACTAGAAATATAACCTATTATTATTCTAAATGGGATTATAATTTTGTTCCTTCTGGAATAAACTTTTTAGAATTTTCTCCTAGAAAACCAACTTCAGATAATGTTACTCCTTATGGACAAAGTTCAAGCACACCTATATTAAATATAACAAATTATGGTTATGGGGGAAGGGTGGCAGATTTATCTGTTTATGTAAATGATTCTCTTGAATGTGTTAATTTAACAATAAGTACAGATAATAATAAATCTAATGGAGTAATGGTTAATGAATCTTGGAATAATTTAAGCCAGGATTTAGATTATTTAGATTCTGTTGATATTTGGATGTGGGCTGACTTTGAATGTGATTATTCTACTTGGAATTATTTTAATCCATATATTTATTTTAGACAATGTGCTAATAATTCCCTTTGTTCCGAGGAGGTTTTATAATGCCAGTTAGAAATATTGGAGCAATAGGCGTTAAGAATAGAGATAGAGATAAACCAATACCAATTCATGTTCCAATTCCTCCACTATATGACGCTGTTTATAAAATTGAAGTAATTTCTGATGGAACTACCTATGATATAACTCTTGATTTAATTGAGGGAAAATATACAGATGGGATTACAGATACTATTGGAGATTTTGAGTTTAAAATACAAAATGGTGGGGAGGATTATACTGATATTTTTAGTGTTTATGATGAAGTTAGAGTGTATCTTGATTATGGAAGTTCAGCGGATAATCAAAGATTTACAGGATACATAGAAAGAGTTAGCAGATCAAATAATAATATTGTTCTTAGTGGTAAAGGTGGAGCGATTAAAGTTATGGGAAAAAAGGTTATCTATTCTGCAACAAGCAAAGCAAGAAGTACTATCCTTGCTGAAATAATCTCTGAAAATTTTTCAGATATATTAACTACAAATAATTTAGAATCTGATACCGGAACTGCTACTGTTAGTTATTCCGAAAAACCTTTTTGGGAAATAGTTCAAGAATTATGCAGACAAGGAGGATATGATGCTTATATTGATAAGGATTTAGATTTTAATTATTTTGAATCTGGTTCTAGGAAAACAACTACAGAATCTATAGTTCATGATAGAAATTTAATTGAAACAGGAGATTTTGCTCCAGATGCAGAAGGAATTTATAATAAAGTTAGAGTTTATGGAAAAGAATATAATGGAATTCCTATAATTGCAACTGCAAAAGATTCAACATCTATTTCTACTTATGGCCCTAAAGAATTAAAAATTAATGATTCAAATATCACTACTCAATCACAAGCACAAGCAAGAGCTGATTTTGAATTATCCTCCTCTCAAAATCCTCCAACAGTTGGGACTTTAAAATCCTTATGTCTTCCTACTCTTGCTCCAGGAGAGCAACTTCCAATAAGTGATCCAATGAATGGCTTAGAACCAGGGTATTATTCAATTCAAAAATTCACTCATACTTTTTCAAATGATGACCCTCTTATGACTGAAGTAACAATCCAACAAGAAAGATCTTCTATTCCTACTATTATGAAAAAAAGAATAAAATTTGAATCAGAGATAACAGCTATTACTAATCTTAATGATATGGATTATACAATTCTTTATAATTTTAATTCAGATATTGGAAGCAATTCAAATACTACTATCACTAAAACAAATCCAGACCCTAATACTGGAGAATTTCAAGATGGTTATTTAGCTATTTCTGAAGGAAGTAGTGTTGGAACATGGACAAGTGCTACAACTACCTTAGATTCAAATGTTGATTCTGTTGAAATGAGAATTAGTGGGGATAACATAGGCGTTGATAGTATGAGTGGATGGGTGAGTACTGATGGAGGAACTACTTGGACAGAAGCTACAAGAACTCAAGGTATTTCTGTTCCTAGTGGAAAGAGATTAGCAATCAAATTAGAATTATTTGATACAGATACTAAAATAAATACTGTTGCATTATTATATAAATTAGAATAGGAGGTTAAAAATGGCAAAATCTAAGTATAGCAAGTTAGTTGGATTGTGGAAGTCGGTTAAGAATGTCTTAGTTGTATGGGGTATTCCTGCAGCTTTGTTCTTATTAAATAACTGGCTTGATTGGGTTCCAACAAAATATCAAGCTTCGCTTACTCCTGTAATGGGATGTATTGCTTACTTTGTTAAGAACTGGGTTCAAAACAAGGATAAGTAAAATTCTTTATTTTTTATTTTTCTTTTTTTATTTAGAAAAGTATTTAAATTACTAATTCTATTTCTAATTGTCTGCATTAGCGGACTTAATTTGGTTAAATAAACTGGAGGTGTAAATGGCAGAAATAGATTTTTATATAGATTGGGATAAAGAAGTCTTAGAAAAATTAATCCCTATTGGGCATAAGGAATCTCTTGAAAGAGATGGTGATGAATATAATAATGTCTTATTGAGTGATTGTAATCTTGTATCAGATGAATTTTATTTTGATGATGGAGATAATTGTATTAAGTTGAATGGTCAAGTATTGAAAGGTGAATCGAATTTAGGTTATGTTTCTTTAGATATTCCTTTGCCTTTTGATATGTTAATAGAGATTATTGAAACATATAGAAAAAGATTGGCTAAACTTAAGAACGTTCTCGAATCTACTAAATAAAATAAATAATTTTCTTTTCTTTTTTTAATTTTTTTATAGAACTAATATAAAGAATATTGTTAGGGCTGTGCTTGTTATTGTTGCAGGAATAATGTCCCTCCAATCTGTTAAAACAGACCAAATTCTATACTCAAATATATAAGATAATTTTGTATGATACAATTTATTATCTCTAACGATAAAATCAGATGTTAATAAAAACCATTTTAATTTCTTAAAAGTATCATATTCTGGACTTGAACTAATCCAGCATATATTATCTATACACATATTAAATATTGTGAATAAATAACAGCATATCCAAAGTAATATAGGGTTCATATTAACTCCAAATTATCTATATCTTTCTGAGTTTTAATTTTTATAATTGTTACTTCTGAAGGATATTTTTTTATTTTCTCACTAAGTTCTTTATCTGTTTCTGTTTCCAATATTTCATAACCAGTCCAAATTCCATCTTTAAATGCTAAAATATCAAATCTAATCCCAGTGTCAAAGATTGGCTCAGTCCATACTTCATATCCAGCTTTTCTTAACTTATACCATACAAGGAATTTTTTATTAATATGATTCCATGTTTCAGACATATAACAATAGAAGAATCCTTCTTTATTTCCAGATAATGAATTAAATCTTATTTGGTTTAATATACTTCTTTTTTCCATTTGTTCTTTAACCTTATTCATTCTTCTTCCTCCTCTTTAATAATATCCTTTTTTACTATCTTAATTATTTTATTAAGGTTTATAGCTACGTGAATATTTTGATTTTTAATCTTATGTGTTTTTGGGTCTATATGAAGAAATATCTGCTTTCTTGCGTTAAATTCTTTTGAAATTTCTAATAGATGATTATAGAAATTATCCCTATCTATTTCTTTATCAAACAAACAATCCCCTCCTGCATATTCTTCCATATGAATATAAACAGAAAAATATTTAGTGTAAACTTTTGGCTTAATTTCTTTTTTAGTAAAGTAGTTTTTTATCTTTTCTAACATTTTAATTCTCCTTTTTTCTTTAATTGTTCAAATGCTTCTTTTATGTGTTTGCATGTGCTTTTGTTTTTTATATTATTCTCGCTAAATCTAAATGCACTTCCAAAAGGACAATCACAATTCCAGGATATTAATTCTTTATCACATATTACTATCCTTTGGTTGTAATCCTTACTTCCTTTGATATTAAAATAAAAAACAAAACAATTATTTTTAGCTATTTTTTCCATTTACATATATTTCTCAGTTTTAGTTCTTATCTGTTTCTCATATACCTTTATGTTTGAATCCAGAATCTTTTGATTATTCTGTAATTTTCTTAAAAGGTTTCTTGCTCTTTTCATTGGAAATTCTCTCTTTATTTCTTCTTCAATTTTTCTAATTTCATTTTCTGTATCAAAAAGTTGCAATTCTAATTCTTCCATAGCTTGTCTTCTCTTTTTAATATCTTCGTCTGTTAGCTTCCTTGATTTTAATTCTGGTTTAGCCATTTTTTACTCCCATAACTATTTCTATTGTAGAAATAGGTATTTTTTTCCCATTCTTATCCAATTCTACTGAGCCAATAAGAACTTTTTTAATTTCCTTGTTGATATTATCAAAGCCTTTCTTAACTACTACTTGAGAAACATCTACTGCTCTACCAACCCATTTCCCTCTAGCTTTCATAATCACTTCTTTTTGTCCATTTTTGAATTGCATATTAACTGCAGTAACGTAATTCATAAAATTTTTCATTCCAACAAGGACAACGTTTCCTAAATCTTTTGGTTCTTTTTTATCCATTTTTCCTCCATTATTTATTTGATTTCTTCTTCCACGAAGAAAAGCATACAGCAAGTCTTTGTTTTTTATCAGGGTATTCTTTTTTCATTATTGAATTACTCATACATCTTGCTACAAATTCCCCTTCAATTTCTCCTTTACTTGGTTTTGGTATTGGCATTTTTTTCCTCCAATTTATTTATTTTTATAACTAACTCATTTATTTTCTTTCTTATAACTTCTAATTTTTCATATAAATTTTGCTGCTTTCCAGAGTGTATAGTTATTTCTTTAATCATTATCTGTAGAATATTGTATTGGTTTAAGTATTTTCACAAATCCCTTTTCTCTTAGATATTCCAAACTCTTAGATAAATGTGCATTTATCTGAATCGGGTTAATTAAATAATTCTTTTGTTGAACTTGTATCTTTTCCTGTTCTTGCTTCAAATAATTTAATTGATTAACCACTTCTCTTGATAGATTGATAAGTAATGGAATATATTCTTTAGCGTATTTTAAATGTAATTGAGGCATATCTTCTTGACTTAATTCTTCTCTTAATTTTTCCATCTCGTCCATAAGATTATCTATTACCTTACAGGCTTTGACATATCTTTTATGTATCATTTGATAATCTTTATATGATTGATCATCAACTCTTTTATCATTTAATATTGCCTTAGAAGTCTTTCTGAAATATGCTTTTTGAATAGTTGCATAGACATAATCTGTTCCAAATTCTTTATTAAATTTTTCAGTAGTCTTTTTCCAGTTTAATTTTTCTTTAGTCCTTAATTCAACTATTCTTCTTTCTTGTTCATCTGTAAATTCTACCTTTCTAAATCTATTATCTTTTCTTTTATCCATTCTATTTATTCTAATAATTTGTTTTTGGTATTTTTATAAGTTTCTACAAGTGCAGTAACATTACTTTTTAAAGAACCAACTTCAATCTTACCTGCTACAACTAAATCTTTAACATAAGAAATAAGCATTCCAGCAACTCTACTCGCTTCTGCTTCTTTTCCATAAGAAGAATTTTTTGTAGGTTCTCCTGGTTTTTCTACTGGAACATGTGGTGTTTCTGTAGGAAGATCTCCTTCATATTTTATCATAGATTGTATATTATTATATTGGCCATTAATTTCATAAACTACTTGAACAGCATCTCCTATATTAAAATTTAAATTATCAAAAGTACTAAATATTTTTCCATTTATTTTAAAAGCAGTTCTTGTATAAGGAGTTTTATCTGAACTTTTAATTCCAGATTTAGAATCCTTTGAAAGAATTTTTCCAATTATTTCAGGCATTTGCAATAAGTAATCCTCCCTAAAACTTCTATTTGAACTTTATTGTCTCTTTCTAGGTCCTTTAATTCAGAACGAACATAATACCAGTTAGAACCTATTCCCTTAGCAATTTCATTAATTGTCTTTAAACTATCTTGTTTTTTTAGAAAATCTAATATCTTATCTTTTATATCCATTATATAATCCTATGTATAATGGACTTTATAAATGTTTTGGAATTACTCTTTTAACATTTTTTTAAGCCTATTATAGTAATTATGATATAAATTAAACTCTTCTATATTTTCTGTTACACTTCTTAACCAATTTCTTGTAGCTAAATCTGTTTCTTCTTGTTGTCTTTCTGTTTCATTAAGAGAATAATTTTTAGCATATCTATCTAAAGTATTAGCAATATTATCCCCATCATTAAATATTCTGTCTATTATCATTTTCATTTCTCCTCTTTTTTCTTTATTTCCTCTCTCATACATTTACACATTTCATCAATTCCATTAACTTCTTCTCCACAAATGAGACATTTCCACCCTTTCTCCTCAAAACCAAACTTCTCTTTGTTTAGTTTGTCTACTATACTATTTACTAACATTTCAGAAGCATCATCTTTAATAAATAAATCTGAAACTCTCTGTTTCAATTCCTTAACAAATTCCTCAACTGCTTTTTTGACATCTTCAGAATAGAATACCTTTTGTTTAAGATTATGTCCTCTATTATGAGTATGTTCTTTATCTTTTAATGTAGTTGTATGATTTTGTTGTTTTTCTAATGGTGTTTCTTTTCTTGTGTTATTCATTTTAAATCCTCCTCTGTGATGTTGAATCTCTTCATCCATTTCTTAGTTGTTTTGTCCACTTCACTAAAACCCAAATATCCTTCTTCTATAATATCTTCTTTTATCCACTTGATTGCTTCTGCTCTTAATTCTTTTCTTTTAACTTCTCCATGCCAAGAAGTTAAATCATTTAATGTTTTAAGTTCTGTCATTTTATTTAGTCATACAAATAGTTATACAAAGTATTTAAATGTTTTGCTATTTTTTTTCCTAATGGAGTTATATTAATAGTTAATTCTCTACCTTTTTTTGTTGTAGTTACAAATCCTTTTTCAATAAATAGTTTTAAAACTTTTCTTCCAGAAGCTTCTGTGAAAAATTCCCTACTTAATCTCGTGAAGTTTTTAACTACGCCTTTTTTATCATTTAGGTATAATTTTATTAACAATTCTGTTCTTTTTTTATTTAGTATTTCCATTTCTTAAATCTATTAGTTTATTTATGAGTATAAATTCTTCCCTAATTGGATCTCTTTCAAAAACTTCTCTAAAAACATCTAAAGCAAATCTAACATCATCTTCAATTTTAGTATCTATCTGTTCTTTATCTTTTATCTTTTCCAATTCTTGTAATGAAATAATTTTCTTCTTCTTCTTATCTAAATAAACAATATCCCCTTTTTTTATTTTTCCTTTGAAAGAAAATTCATTAAACCACTCCTGTCCATCATATATGTTTATTTTTCCTTTTGCTTCTTTAAGGGCCACAACTTTTATTTCCATTTAAATCCTCCTCAGTTATATCAAATTTAACTAAAATATAATCAATAGCAGTCATCTTCTTAACTCTTTCATTTCTTAAATCTTTGATTGCTTCTTTTTTTAAATCTTTATGAAAATACTCTTGTATAATTTGTATTAACTCTTTCATATCTTTATCCTTTTCTGTTATATTAAACCTTAAATCCTTTAATGTTTTTATTTCCATTTTTTACCCCCATTCTTTTATGTTGTCTTTTAAAATCTTGAGTATCTCTAATTTCCTTTAAAATTACATTAGAAGTTATCTTTTTAGCAGCAAAAAGTTTAACATCAAAGTGCCTTAAAATTAACTTTTGTAATTCCCTTAAAAAAATTTTATTCTCCCCTTGAACACCACAGGTTAATGTAAAATGAGTATTTGAATTTCTAAATTTTAATGTTCCAGATTTATTGAAGTTATGCTTACTTCTTAAGGATATTATCATTATATATCTCTCCTGCATTTCCAAAATATAGTTTTTTTGTTTGTAATAGGGCAGAGATCTTTTTTGTAAAAGATAACAACCCCCATTTTTCTTAACTCATAGATTCTTGGAACAACTGAATTTATTGGAAGTCCTATTTTTTCTGCTATCATAGTATTATTAGCAGTTTTTAATTCTCTAAGAACTCTAAATACTTCTTTTTGTCTTTCCCCTAATTGTTCTAAAACATCTGCATAAGCTAATAAACTTGTATCCCTCATCTTATGTTTTTTATGTTCCATTATAATTTTACCTGTTCCTCAACTAATTTAACTTGTTTTTCTTGATAATCTTCATTTAAATCATTATTAACCCACAATTCTTTTGGAGTCCAATTTTCCATTATGTATGGTAATTCTTCCCACTCTTTGCTTCTTTCAGTAATTCCCTTAAGTAAATTCCCAAAAGTTTCCTCACTTCCTGTATATCTGTTCTTATAAATTGCTTTTAAATCATAACTCCAACCCAAGTCATCAAGTAGTTTCTTCCCTCTTTTATGAATTTCATCAATAATTTCCATTCTCGTATAAAACTCCCCTTTTTCATCGGGGTGTCCCATTCTCATTATTTCTAAAATTCTTTGTGGAGTTTCCTTGCTTAAATCATATCCAAATCTTTTCATAAGAGATTTTCTCATATCTTCTTCTGAATAAAATAACTCACTATCTTTTAATTTATCTACCTTAGGAGCATTTTCAAATTCCCATTTTTTTAGAGTATTTAATTTTTGCAGTTTTTTTGTTAGGTTTTGTATTTCTTCCTTAAGTTCTTGCCTTGCTCTTTCAATACTTCTCTTATCTATGTCTATACTCCACTCCTCGTGCCTTATTATTCTATCTTTATCGGATTCAAATTCCTTATTATTATAAGGGATTTCTACAAGAAATATGTTTTCTTCTTTATATCCTTTCTCTTTTAATTCTTGTTTCATTTCCTTTATTAGAAATTTTAGCTTTGCTTCCTTATCATTTTCATCACCCTCAAAGTTATTTCCTGCTCCCCCAGATGAGTGATAGATACACATATCCCCCATAATTCTGCAATTCCAATCTTCTTTTAAATCACTATCTATCCCTCTAATTACTTGAATTACTGCTCTCTTATCGTGTTTTATTGTTTCTGTTTTTAAGCTGTTTTCAATAGGCATTTTTCTTCCTCACTTATAAAATTTTTAATTAAAACTTTCTTTTCTTCCAAGATATTTGTTATTTCTTTTATCTTGTATTCTGTGAAATTTCTTCTTTGATAAAGAATTTTAATCTTATCTACTAATTCCTTTATCTCTAATCCCTTAATTTCTTGCTTAAATCTCCATTTCATTAAGCTAAATCTTCCTTTTGGTTTCTTCCTATATCTTTGTCTATACTTATCTCTACATTTATTTGAACAAACTTTTCCTAATTTGGTGTGATATTTATTACACTCAACGCATCTTTTTGGTGGTTTTAATCTTCCCATAGTTCATCTACCTCTTTTACTATTATGTTTTCTATCTTCACATTATATTCATCTGCAAGTTCTTTGATTATCTCTTTTTCTGAAGAATATCTTATGTTTGTTTGTATAGTTAGGGGGAAAGTAACTTCATCATCAAAGTCATCACTATTTTCAACTGCATAAACCCCCTCTTTCTTTCTTATAATCAATTTCTTTTCAGATTTGAATAAAGTTACTTGCATTATTTCATCTCCACGCAGAATAACCGATTTTGATCAATCATGCAATAACCCTCATCTGCATAAACAAAAGCTACTCTATGTGCTATTCCACCTTTTTCGTAAATTCTTTTAGTTGTAGCATTAACTCCTCTTTGATTTGCTAAATCTTGGTATAACATAGCCCAATTTCTACAATCCCCACCCTCATCTATTAACTCTTTTAGTGTCATATTTCTACTATCTTCTTGGGATTTAAATTTGTAAATTGTTTTTACATAATCATTTAAACAACTTGCAGTTTCAAAGAAAGTTAGATTATAGCAACCACCAAATTCTGTTTCCTTAAAAACTTCATTAGGATATTTGATTACTTCTTCATCACAAACTTTGAAATAATTTGCTATTAACCCTATCTGCATTACTACCACAACTGCTAAAATTACTAAAATTATTTTATCTATTTTCATTTTCCTCATCTTTTTGTGTCATGTCATTTTGGCACTTAGTTTTAATTCTATAAAATTGCCTACGAGAATACCCTGTTTCATCAGTAAATTTCTGTTGTGCTTCTTTTATAGTATTGCTCTCTTGAAGAAACTTCTTAAGCAAATATAATCTTTCATCTCTTTTAAACAAGTTCTTTGATAGTTCTTTCCAATTTTCTTTATCTGCTATATACAAATCATATAGTTTAATCAGAGTCCTAAAGTTTAAGTCCTTTACACTTTCATCTATGCTTTCTTGTAAAAAATTGAAGATTTCTTGTCTTTTCTCTAAAGTTAAGTTCTTATAAGGTATCTTAACAAATTCTGCTAATATCTGAAGTATCTCTGAATAGCTAAAGTTAATCTCATAAACTAAACTTCTACTTAATAATGCCTTAACTAACTCATCATTTTCATTTGGTTTCTTGTTTAGTAGGAAAAACATTTTTCCAGTAAATTCAAATTGATGTGGGGCTTTCAATCTCTTATCTGTTGTAAGGTATGAAATAATCCTTTTGTTGTTTTTACCAATACCCCATAATCCCCCTTTTAGAAGATTAATGAACTTACTTCCTAAACTAAAAATTCCCTCAACATCATCTAAAACAATAGTTTTATCTTTATGTTCATATAAGAAATTGATAAATTCTACACAAGTAGTATAATTACTTAGATAAACATAATCTACTTTTTCTTCCTTTAATGTGCTTAATACCTGAGTTGTTTTCCCATATCCACCACTACTCACAACAAATAAACTATTAAGATAACCTTTACTTTTAGCTACTGCTTTTACATAATTCTTTAGATTTCCAAAGTATTTTTCTAAATCTGCATTTTTGTTTTTAGAAATTTCCTTGATTTCATTATCTAATTTCTGTTGTGCTTCTGCTTGTTCTAAAACAAATTGTTCTTTTTCTGCTTTGCTTACTTCTTCTTTCTCTTGCTTAATTCCTTTCTCTTTTTTCTTTGGTTCTATTGTATTTTCAATCCCTTTAGAAGTGCTTAATGTTAAAACCACTTCTTTTATAGCATTAAAGTTTTCTTCATCTGTTAGTGATTTATCTATTAAACTTTCTGTATCTATCAAATCTGTTTCAACATTATACTCTTTACATAGCTTCTCAATTTTTTCTTTAATCTTCATCTTCTTCGTACTCCTCTTTAGTTAATGCTCTAACACAAAAATCAAAATCTTCCGAGTAAGAATTTAAAAATGTATTTATCATCTCTTTTTCCACTCTATTGTGAGTTTCAAATTCCTCTCCAGTTTCTTTGTCTATTAAAACAACAACCCAATATCTTAAGTGTTCTTTACTCATTTTCTATTAACTCCCTTGATTTTCTTTCAAAATCTCTTTCTCTTGCTTCTTCCAATAAATAATCCTCTTGTTCTGCATTTAGTTCTATCATTTTTTACCCCCATTAAGACACATAGAGAAAGGATTTGACTCCTCTCTCTTATGTGTTTGGCTACTTACAACTCCATTTCTAATTTGGCTTACAAAACTTTTCAGTAGTTGTTTCTTTTCCTCAATTACTGAGTCTTGTGTTACAAGATTTTTGTAACTATTAAGAAATTCTTTGGCTTGTTCTACATATTCTAATTTGTTTAGTTCTTTACCCTCGTGTTCTATTATCTCTTTTAATCTGCTTACTTCCTCGTTATTACTATAAGAGTTAAATGGTATTTCAACATAAATCAAGTCCTCTTTATTGTTTAACATAATAACTAAATGCTCTTTTCCTCTAATCACTAATTTACATATAGCATAGTAATCTGTTAAACTTTCTTTGAAAGAATAGAAAGTTTTAAAGTCAGATTTCTTATATCCTTTGGCTATGCTTGGTAACAGAATCTTTGAATTTTTAACATAAGGAAAGATATTACTAATGGTATCTTTTCCTAATTTCTTAATTCCTAATACTTCTAATCTTCCATTTTCAAGCAATTCCTTTAGTTTATTTTCTTGTTCTTTTGAAAGTATTGTGTCCTTATCTAATCCCTTAAGAATATCATTTCCTAAAAGTTCTTTATCGCAATTCTTACAATATTTCTTATATCCTACCCTTGCTTTACAACACTCGCTAAATTGATGAAGTGATGAATAACCACTTTGATTATTGTAAAGATTTAATGTCATTACAGGTATTTTTATTAGTCCTATTTGTATCTGCATTTTATAACTCCTCTATAATTTTTTGTTTAAATTCTTCTATCCTATGTCCTCTTTCGCATAGTTCTATTAACTTATCCTTACAACTTACTTCGTCAGGATAGGTATCCATTAACCACTCTGAATATAAGTCCATAATTCTATCAGTAAAACTTAAACTCATTTTTGTAACTCCTTTAAACACTCGTAGCAAATCCTTAATTCTACCATAGTTTCTGAATCGTCATAAGGGTATGTTTTATTTACTTCTTTGTTACAGAATTGACATTTTTCCATTTTTCTCTATTTACCTCAAGTTGTTTAATTTTTTCCTTAAGTGCCTTAAATTGTTCTTCAGTTAAGATAGTTATATG
>Ga0272442_10000608_pt1 | contig 56378 bp, 37 predicted proteins | sample SSMForm2O_FD_200262 | JGI IMG/M metagenome (GOLD analysis project Ga0272442, IMG submission 200262) | Marine sediment archaeal communities from Little Sippewissett salt marsh, Falmouth, MA, United States - SSM-Form-2O | ecosystem: Environmental > Aquatic > Marine > Wetlands > Sediment ...
CATTGGCGATGCGAAGCTCAAACGCTTCGACTCCATCTCCGGGCTCGTCCGGCAGAAGCGACAGGTCGAGCGCGTTCATCGCGGGGTGCTGTTCTGCTTGCGGCAGAGACCTGAGCACCGCGGCCATTTGGGCCTCCGTTGTCCCGCGGGCCCCGGCGTAGGTCATCGATAGCGCCGAGGAGATGCTGTAGGGCGAGAAGAACAGGTTTCCCTCCGCGCGACGCAGCGCCTGATACAGATCGAACGCGAACCCCGTGTTCCCGGCAACAAGGGCGGCGATGGTCTCCTCGGAGACCTCCGGCGAAAGATCCCGCTCCACCGACGATGACGCCACCTCGTAGTCGCCCGCCGACGCCACGGCAAGAAGCGACGCCAGGGCAACCAGCCCCACGCCCACCCGTATCCACAACCCACTCCGTATCCACTGGTTCACGGCAGCACCTCCTATGCGCGCCCTCCTACATCTAAGCAGGAAGATCGGCGGCAGAGCCCGTCCGCCGTCGTTCCCACATCCCAGGAAAGCACACGAAACCTACAGCCAAGCGGCGCAGTGGTTCCAGTGGCGACCGCATGTCCGCCCAGATCCTGCGCGTAGCCGCAGGAGAGCGGGAGTGCGGTTTTGAGTGACGCCTTCCGTGCGTGCTCGGCAGCTTCTCTACCGCCCGATCCTGGGATCCATCAAGCCAAGGACGAGATGCGGACGCGGGACTGCCAGGCAGCACGCCCCCGAGCTAGCGACCCGGGCAGCAACCGCCCTGGCAACCGACATGTCGCACAGTCGGCGCGCGCGATCAAGCGAGAGCTACTCGAGGAGCCGGCAGCTCTCCCCGGTGTAGTCCTCCTTGCTGAGCCAGGCGCTCCAACCCAAGGAGTTGCCCGCCGTATCCTCACACTTGACGCGGAAGCGGACCCATGGCGGCGAGTAGGGAGGCCAAGCGCAGACGCACCATCCGTTCGTTACGATCAAGCCAAGGTTGATCTCAGGAGAGGCGTCATCCAGGCGGTAGAGCTCCTGATACACCGGGCTGCCGTCGCCCCAGTCGACAGCCAGTCTTGTCAGAATGGTGCTTCCGTCGTCTTGCGGCTGTTCGGACCAGTCGAATACCCACCAGAACTCGTTCTCGTCATCGCACGCCGGCCAGCTTCGTGTCAGCGCACCAAGGTACTCAATGGAGAGGTTGGTCGGCTTGTCGGGTGCTACGGTGTCAATCCGCATCGGTCCATAGGTCTCGAAGTCATCAGACCAGCGGCCGCTGGAGTCGATGGCGCGGACGTGGAAGTAGTGTGCCGCGCCGTCGTCAAGGGTCTCGGTCATCGAGCACGTCTCCGCGGTCGTCGTGATGGAGTCGGGACCTTCGAGCTCCTTGGCCGGCGCCGCGTCTCCGACCGGGTTCCGGGTCGTGTTCCACTTGTAGGTATACCCCGCGATCCCCGAGCCTTCGGCGTCGTCGGAGGCGCTCCAGGTGATCTCCACGGAGCTGTCGTTGCTCCACTCGTACTCGTCGTGCGAGCAAGAAGTGATGACTGGCACGGAAGGATCGTGGAGGTCGGCCTTCAGTGGGCCAAGATGCACGGTCTCGGACCAGTTGAGGGCGTTGTCCTGTGCACGTAGATGGATGTAGTAGACGGCCGATGACACCTCACCTTGCTTGTCGACTGACACCGAGAGCGTGTCCGGTACAGGTCCGGCGGCAAGCTCGTCTCCGGGTGTTGGGGTTCCTGTAATCGAGGATGTGGGACTGAGCGTCACCGCCCACACATACCCCTTGACCCCTGAGCCTGGATCCGGGTCGGTCGCATCACAGAAGTGGAAGCCGAAGTTGTGCGAGGACGACCACGTTGCACCATCGTGCGTGTCGCAGCGCAGATCCACACTCGACATGTCGGGAGGGACGGTGTCGATCACAAGCCCTCGCGCTGCCTGCTGTGCTTCGTTGCCCGCCTTGTCCACTGCGACGACGGTCCAGGTGTAGGCCCCATCTTGAGTGAGCGTCACCTCGTTGGACGTTGCCGTCGTCGGAAGCGTAATCACGCGGGCATCCGGCCCGGCGATCTCCAGTCGGTAGCTCGCGATCCCACTGGTTCCGTCCACGGCGGCGGACCACCGGAAGGTGTGGGTTCTCGCGTTCGAGACGAGATCATTTGCGGGGGACAGAAGCCCCGGTTCCGATGGCGACGTGACGTCGACCTTGAACGGGCCAAGATGCACGGTGCCCGTCCAGTTGCTGGCAGCGTCAACCGTGGCGAGGTGGACGTACCAGTCGCCGTCGGCTGTCGCAGTGAACGTCCCGCCGGCCCACGTCTCTTCGTGGGTCTTGGTGTGGATCGGCGGCCACGTTGCACTCTGATTCCACGCGATCTCGAAGCCGTCGACGCCGGAGCTCACACCGCCGCTGAGCGGATCCTCGGCTCCGGAAACGCTCATCTCTACCGACGGATCGGCGGACCACACGTCCACGCCGTGGCTCGGGCTTACGACCGCAGGATCGATCGGCGTCGTGTTGTCCACAAGGTAGGTCTGGTCAACGCCGGGCTCCCCGATGGAGAGAGGGTTCCCTGCCAGGTCCTCGACGTCCTGGGTCGCCGCAAGGTCCAAGCCAACCACGCCGTCGTAGCCCGGGAGGTCTCCACCGAAGACGGTAACGATGTACTCGGCTCCACCGGACCCACCCACTACAGAGACCGCCGCGGTGGTCGAGCCGTCCACGGTGAAGTCGGATGCGTCCACGTGGGTCACCGGCTCGTCGAACGACGCCTTAAAGCGAAGCACATCAGCGTTGGTCGCCTCATCGGAGGGCAGATCCCGGGCAAAGCGCTCGAGCGTCGGGGCCGTCCGGTCGAACGTGACAGAGGTGTAGGGCGGCGTCGTCACGGTGGTATGGCCGGGGTTTCCTGCGAAGTCCGTCACATCGATGCTGAAGCCCACGTCGCCTTCGACATCCTCGTCGGTGAGCACGTAGGTGGCGACGTAGGGTCGGGGAGGGCCGGGCGGAGCCTGGGCGTCCACAGGATGACCGGCAATCGACACCACCGTGTCCTCGCTGCGGATCGTCTCGGACACAGTGAACTCAAGCGTCACGGTGTCACCCACCGTGGCAAGCTCGGGCCGCGCGTTCGAGGAGGAGATCCTCACCAGCTCGAACCGTGGCGTGCTCGCGCTGTAGAAAACCGTGTTGTCGTCGCTTGTCGATCCGTAGCTCGTGTTCCCGGCGCTGTCCTGCGCCGCGCCGTCGGCGATCGCGATGCTGATCGTCCCCGACGCAACCCCGGCGGGGAGACCCGAAACCCACAACTCGTAGATCCCCTGAGCCTCGTCGACACCCACTATGCTCACGGTGGATGCATCGGCCGTACCCGAGATTACTACATCGCCTACGTCGAACCCGTAGACCTGTTCGGAGAACGCCGCCACAAAGCACACGGGAAGCTCCCCGGTGGGGTCGAGTTGCCCCGGCGCCTGGTTCACCTCCACGCTCGGCCCCGAGTAGTCGATGGTCAGGCTTCGCACCGGACTCTCGGAGATGTTGCCGGCAACATCAACGGCTCGCACCCGCCATTGGTAGTCGCCCTCCGGAAGGTCAAGCAGTTGATGCGACGCTGTGTCTCGAGGCACGAACACCATCTCCGAGTGGATGCCGCCAAGGACGAGCTCGTATCCTGCAAGCCCTGTGCCTCCTGAAGGGTCCGCGCTTCCGGTCCATGAGAACAGAACGTCTCGATCCGGCGTCGATTCCCCGTCAGGGGGTGACAGCAACAGCGGCGCCGTCGGAGGCGATGTGTCGATCAGCGCCGCGGTGCCCGACACGGTTCGGGGGTTCCCGGCAAGATCCTGGCACTGGATGGTGTAGGTCAGCACCCCATCGGCCGTTGACGCGTCGATGACGAACGTCGCCGTCCAGCGGCGCCGTTGGATGCCGCTTCCCACAGCCCGTTCGGGACGGCTCGATCCGAACGCCACAGTGGGGTAGTTCGCCAGCGGCTCGCTGGAGATGAATGCAACGGAGACCTCATCCCCGGAGCGGCCGTAGATGCCGGGCTTGCCGTTGACGCGGACATCGACCAGCAGAGACGGGGGCGCCGTGTCGATCGCATACGGGCCAAGGACCAGCGGCTCGCTCCAGTTCGCTGCGTTATCGACTGTCGCGATGCAGAAGAACCATTCCCCGTCCACAGACGCCAAGAAGCTGCCACCCGTCCACGTCTCCTCATGGGTCTTCCTGCGAGACGGAGACCAGTCCGCATCCGTTGTCCAGGCAACCTCAAAGCCATCCACACCCCAGAGGTCGTCGCGAGCGCCGCTGATCTGGAACTCGACCATGGAGCGGTCGTCTGGTACTCCGGGGAAGTGGGTGCAGGTGACGGTCGGGTTGGATGGGGGCTCGAAGTCCGGCAAAACAACGAACTCGATGTCGCTGAGGCCTTCGACGTGGCCGCGGATCAGGTTGTCGTACTCGAAGTCGAGCTCGTAGCTGATCCTTCCCTCGGGGTCGAGGTAGCTCATGGCGCGCGCCGCCTTCCATGAGCTGGTCTCTTCCTTCCACGTTGCCGTGTCCCCGGTAGCGATGCGGGCAACGGGAGCGTCCTCGATGATCCGGCCCTCCAGGGGCACCATCGTCAGCACCACCCAATCGCCGACCCCCGCGCTGGGTGGATCGTCGAGTCCGCCCTCGCCCCAGTTGGCCAACGACACGAACCGCAGAAGCTCGGTGATGAAGGTGGCGCTTGACTGATCGGTGGTCGACGACGCATAGGCCTTGACACCGTTATCCATGATGGCCTCGATCTCAAAGGCGACAACACCCTTGGGATCTGCGGGGTGCATCTCCTGGCGTGCCGTCCACGTGCCGTTCTCCTCGGTGATCGCGTCACCCGGCACGGAGCGCCCGGCGATCCACACCCGCGGCGGTCGGGCGAGGGACCGCCCGGCGCTGGCGGAACGGAAGGTGAGCGTCACCGCATCTCCAATCGTGACAAGCTCTGCCCCGTCCGGCCCGGCGATGCGCACCGGGTCCAGCGTCTCTTTGGTCAGGCTGTACGATGATCCGTCGGTGGTCTCTGTGACCTCGCCGCGCGATCGGTCGGCGAGCTCGTAGCGGATGGAAAACGGCACCTCCCCCGCGGGATCGTTTCCCTCGATCGTCGTGGTGGCAACGTAGGCGAACCCATCCTCCGCCCCATCCGCCACCAAGGAGGCGGTGACCGGCCGCCCGAAGACGGTGACCAACGAGTCCAGGAGATACCCAGGACTCACGAAGCGGAGCGTCACCCGGTCGCCAATCTGGACCTGGCCTCCTTGGATCGGGTTACCGAGGGCATCCTCGGCAGCGATGCTGACCTCGTTAAACGGCTTCCACAGCACACCGAACTCGATCGTCCGATCGTCAAGACCGAGGTCTTCGACTCTAGCGAATGGCTGTCCGCCGTTGGACGTCACGCGCCAGCCAGGCTGCCGCTTCAACAGGAAGTAGTAGTTGGCGAAGAACCCCGCAGTGGTGAAGCAGTAGCCATCGAAATGGGGTACTGTGATCTCGCCCAGGTTCGTCTCGGTCCTCGAGTCCTCACCGAACTGCGCCGCCACTTGGTCGTACTCTCCCTGGAGTATGCTCGTGGCGGAGGGGGTTTCGGCCAGGAGGTACGCCGTTACAGCATCCATCACGGTGCCCTGGACGTCGGAGCCAAACGAGACCATGTCCGACAGGGTGCCGGAGGAGTCGATGGCGCCCGCCACCTCGTCGGCAACGGCATCGAACAGCCCCCTCGCAAGATCGGGCCGGTTCATCATCGCCTGGAAGATCGCGTCGTCCGAGTCGTTGCGTATGGACGCGCCGTAGATCGTCTCCAGTTGATCCATGTTGGCATCGATATAGCCTTGCGTTACACCAATGACGCGGTTCGCCACGTCCTGCAGGATCCCTTCGGGAAGGACCTCGCCAGCGACATCCTGCGCCAGCTGTGCACACCACTGCGTGGCCTGATCCGCGAAGTCGAGCAACGTAGGGACAGCGTCCGGGGCGATGTTGTCGAGCAGCGTGGCGCCGAGCTCAAGGAAGAACTCGTACCGCTGTCCAAGCGCGGGTAGCCTGCTGCCGATCAGCGTTCGGAAGTCGAGCTCGATCGTATCGTTGAGGATCCCCGCGCCAAGGTCGACAAGCTCGATGACGTTCGACTCGATGACCCCAATAACGTCACCCACCAGGTCGTAGCACGCGCTGCCCACATCGTCGCTCGCCAGGCTCAGGGCGTCGCACCAGATGTTGTTCTCGGCGAAGAACTGGCAGACCGTGCTTGTCATCTCACTAGCGAAGCCGGCGACGGCGTCAATGACCAAATGGAAGCCTTGGCGGAAGCCCTGCATGAAGTCGCTGTTCCAGATGTCTTCCTCAAGCCAGATGATCGCCTTGTCCAGACCACTCGAGTAGGACCATCGCCCGATCGTCCACCCCGTGAGATACGGCTCCCCGGCGTCGTGACGGCCGTTCGCATTCAGGTCGTGGTAGACCCTGAGTCGGATGTCAACCCCGCTCGTGCACCCCTCGTCCGGCGTCCCGCTCACCGCAGCAACGGCAATCAGAGACAGCCCCGCCAACATGCCCACCAGCCACTTGGATCTCATCGATGCCCTCCCACCGCACGTTGGGGGCTCTGGACGGACACGTTGCGCCGGCTGCGGTCGACGGACTGCACGGCTAAGCCCGCTCCGCAAGCCGCGAGTACGTCGACCGACGCGCTCATGACCCATCCGGTTCCCCAAGACCAACCCATGCCCATCCCCTGGCCGTCTTCAAGCAACGGGACTCTCACGTCGCTTGGACCCCCGGCCTCGCGCCAGTACCTGTTGGACGTTCAGCCGCTCCTCGCGGCGCCCACCATACCATATCACACTCGCTACGTGAAGAGATGTGCAGGATGGACTTTGACTTCTGCCGAGGTAGTGGGTCTCAGCCTATTGTCTGACGTCCCGGAGACTTCCACTTCCCGCAGGATGGGGGCCAGGTCTTCGACTCCCGCAGAAAGGCCTGACAGTTTCGCGTGTGGCAATGCAAGACCTGACCCCGGTGGAGGTTGCTCATGCCGTGGCGTGGGGATACCCTTCGCGCTGACCCGGTGACGTCGGGTCGATGGCCAAAGGAGGCAAGCCGATGATGATCGCGATGGGCCGGACGATCTAGGCTGCCTCTGTCTGCCTTCCAAGAGAACCCCAAGAGCATCAACACTGATCGGTTCTTCTCGCGCAGAGGCGGCGCCGCGTGAAACGCGACACCCAACCGATGAAAGCGAGGGCCGATGACCGCAAGAATCAGAGCCTACGAACCCGACCGGGACTTCCTCCGCGTCCGTGACTTCCTGAACCGGACCTACGCCGCGTTCCCGCTTCCTGTGAACTGGGGGCTCGAACGCTGGAACTACGCCCGATACTTCGTCGCACCGATGCTCGGCGCCTACGGGACAGAGGACGGAACCCCCGAGGGAAGCCTCCGGGCGATCCGCCATTGGGAGGAGATGGTGCGCGTGTGGGAGGATGCCGCAGGCGAGATCGCCGGCGTCACCTGCATCGAGCACCCCGACCCGACACACGACGGCTACGGGGAGATCTTCCTCCAGCGTCACCCCGACAAACTAGACCTTCTCGACGAGATGCTCAAAACCGGCGAGGCGCTCTACGTCCATCCGAGCAAACACCGCGTCTACACCTGGGCGTTCGACGGGGACGAGGAGCTGATCGAAGCCTTACGTAGCCGCGGCTACGAGCGGCGTAACGAGCCGGTGTCGCATCTACTCGAGCTCGAGTTCGGTGCCACGCCCGAGGTAGAGCTTCCCGAAGGCTACGCCTTGCGATCGATGGCGGAGGAAAACGACATCGAGAAGCGCCGGGAGATCTTCGGCCGCGGCTTCAACCACGAGGATCCAAAGGAGTGGCCGTCGGCGTTCTCCTACCGAGAGCTGCAGAACGCGCCCGACTACCGCAAGGAGCACGATCTCGTGATCGTCGCCCCGGACGGCAGCTACGCGGCGTGCGCCATCGTGTGGCTCGACGCGGTGAACCGTATCGGCCATCTGGAGCCGCTTGGCACCCATCCGGATCATCGTCGGAAGGGCCTGGCTCGAGCCATCGTGCTCGCCGGGATCCGTTTGCTGCAGTCCCAGGGCGCGACGCGCATGCCGATGTGCGGCTTCGAGCCGTTCTACCGCGCCGTCGGCTTCGCGGAGCGAGCAGCCCAGCACCCGTGGGTCAAGGAGCTCCCCAAGGACTGAGCCGCGGACCTGCGCCCTTGCGCGCCGTTTGGAGCCGCTCACCACGAAGGACACAGAGGAGAGCTTCAAGCCAGAAACCCTCCAGAGTCTTCGCCTGGCTTCGTTTGCCGGCCTGGTGATCTCTGAGCACCAGGGGTCATGTCTCTGATGTGGGCCTGTAGACGCCCCGCTACCGGGTGCGGCGCTTGCGCGTATGTCCCTGTTCGTGAACGCTTCCGCTAGGTGGACGGCGATACCCAAAATCAAAGACGTGACCCCCGACATGGGAGAGGCGCCCTTGCGGGCGCCTCTCGTTCCTATGCGCTGGATGTGAGCTACGCCTTGGACGGCGTCCGCTCAGCGGCTCTGCTCGGGACGTTCCCTCGGCGGCACCGGTCCGGGGCGACTAGCCTGCACCACCTCAATCCGCAGCCACTGCACCTCGCCGTCGGGAAGACCGAGCCGGATGTCGTAGTAGCCGACCTCGAGCCCTTCGGTCTCGATATCGAAGCGGTAGGCGCCGCGAGCACTGTAGATGTAGAACGCGTCGAGCGCCACGCGCTCGAACATCGAGTCTCCGTCGTCCTCCCCCGCGGGGGCCGTCGCCGGCGGCGTTGGGCCCGCTATGCCCCGAGGCTTCCCAAGCTTCGAGGAGCCGGCAGACCTTTCTCCGATCTCCACGAGCCGGTACAGGGTCACGACCACCGGATCCCTAATCGGCATACCCCAGGGGGTCGCAAGCTCGAAGCTGCCGCCGATGACCTCCCCCGCCTCGTAGGTCGCGGTGAGCGGGAGATCTCCCACCATCGGCGGCTCCTCGTCCTCGGGCCACGTGCGGTCGAGGATCCCTGCTTCGCCGGTCGGTGTGGTCACTGCGGTCGTTGCGTTGACCGTCACCTCGAACGTACAGCTGATGCTGTGCCCCGCCTCGTCGGTCGCCGTGTAGGTTACCGGCGTCGTGCCGATGGGGAACCTGTCACCAGGGATATGACTGCTCGTCAGCGAGGCGACCCCCGACCCAGCGTCGCTCGCCGTCGGCTCGATCCATGAAGCCCTGGCCGTATCGCCTCCCGGCCAGGCATCCACGGCGACGTCCCCGGGGCAACCGGAGATCACCGGCGGCGTCAGATCGATCCCGTAGAGCGCCTCCGGACCTTCGTGCGTGTAGATCGAGCAGCAGTCGCTTTCGCTGTAGAGCGCGATGTAGGTGAGGCGGTAGATCCCCTCCGGCGCGCCGGCAGGCACCGCGATCCCTTGTGTGTTGACCGTCGATCCATCCGAAACAACTGATCCCATCGGGGTAATCGGGCTGTAGTAGCTCTCTCCGCCGCCGACACGCGTGGAGTAGAGATACGCGGTGATCATGCACTTCTCGACGGTGAACGAGACATCCACCGTCGCCGGGAGCTGGTTCACCCAAAACGGTTGGACATCAAGGAACGCCACGCTCGGGGCAAGGACGGAGATCGTCTGCACCGCTTCGCTCGCGTTGCCGGCCGCGTCCTCGGCTCTCCACGTACGATCGAAGTCACTATGGTTCTTGAGCGGGTTGATCCACGAATCCCGATACGTGATGGCGGGGGACGGATCCTGAGCGTCAACCGCCGTTGCCTGCCCGGTGTTCGATGGTGCGCACGATGCGTCGCACTCGATCGTTGCATCCGGCGGCACGGTGAGCACCGGCGCGGTGTTGTCGATCTCGTACATCTCGCCGGAGGTGTAGTCCTCGACGCACAGGTTCCCGGCACGGTCGTAGATGGTCACACCGTCGCTCAGTCCGTAGACCTTGAGTTCCAGCACGCCGTCCCCCGACAGATTCGACACAGAGACCGTGTACGTGTCGCCGGATCCAGTGACTGGCGGGACCGCAGGATCGAACGCCACCGTGCCACTGGTGCCAAACACGAGATCCGACAGGTCGAAGCCGGTGACCTCTTCACTAAACACCACCTGGAACGACACCGCATCGGCGTTGGTTGGAGACGCATCGAGTCGGGTGATCGACTCGACCGCCGGGTTCTCGGTGTCGATAAGGAAGGGTCCGAGGTGTGCCGGAGCGCTCCAGTTGCCGGCGTTGTCCACGGTGGCCAGGTGGACGTACCACGCACCGTCCGGTGACACATGGTCGTTGCCGATACCGCAGAGATCCTCCTCTACGTTCTTGACGAACAGAGGCGCCCACGTCGGGCTCTGGTCCCACGCCCACTCGTAGCCGTCCACGCCGGAGAGATCGGCCGGAGCGGGGAACTCGATCTCGCACTCGAATACCACCTCGTCGGACCAGACCCCCACCGTGTGGGTGGTGGACGCCATCGCCGGATTCGTCGGAGGCGTCACGTCGATGGTGTACTCCCACCACTCACTGTACTCACCGATGTTGCCGGCGTTGTCTTCCGAACGGACACGCCACTCGAACACACCCTCGTAGAGCTCAAGGCTGTTGGCATACGCATGTGCCGGCGCGTAGGCACCGAATGACCGCAAGACGGTCTGCGTGTCCTTGTCTCGAAGCTGCCCACGGTAGAAGTAGACGCCGCTCCCGCCCCCATCGCTCACGGCACTCCAATCCAGGGTCGAGGAGAGCAGGTTGACGAACGCGCCATCCTCAGGGGCGATTACCGTCGGCGATGGCGGAGCCTCGGTGTCGACCGAGAACGCATCGGCGGTGACGGTTGGATCGGGCATCATCCAGTTGCCCGCGCGATCTGACGCGCTGGTGGCGTAGATGTCGACATGCGGTGCCGTTTCATCGACATCGGCGACGGTGTAGCTGCACTCGAACCGCGCCGGAGAAACCCAGGATCCGCTGCCCTCAGGAACCAGCGTTCCCGACGCGACAACGTCCGGCGCGAACCACCAGACCGGAGGTCCGCACTGATCCATGTCCTCATCGAACGTCGCCACAAGGGTGACGGTTTCGCCGACGTCGGTGTCGCTGAGAAGCCCATCGGAAACCGCGGCCCCCACAAGCTCAAACGTCCCGCTCGGAGACACGGTGTCGCGGTAACCCCAATCCCGCGGGATCAGCCCCGATCTCCAGTTCATCGGCAGGTACACCGCCTGGATCGAGTACCAGTAGTTCGTGTTGGCAACCGTGTTCATGTCCGTCCAGGTCGTGTCGTACGCGTTCCAGTGCACCGGCTCCATCGGCAGCGTCTCACCCGTGCTCCGGTACACCTTCCAGCTGATGTTCGGATCGTTGCCCCCACTCGGGTAGTCCCACGTCAGCACGATCCTGTCTGAGTAAGTCCCTCGACTCACCGCGAAGTCCGTCGGCTTCACCAGCGTCGAGCTGTAGCCGCTGTCGGCCGCCGACGGCTCACTGGACCCGTAGGTACCGCACGCCGCGACCTTGTACCACTGCTCGCCACAGCATCGCTCAGCATCGGTGTCGTCGTAGGACGCCGTGGCGCTGGTCGCGATCTCCTCATACGGTCCGCCCTCGTCCGTCGAATGCAGGATGCTGTAGGAGTCCGCGCCGCTCACCGGGGCCCACGTCAGATGGATCGCATTGAAGTCGGTTCCGTCGCTGGCGCCGAAGTCCTGTGGAACGCCAAGCTTTCGGAAGCCCGAGTCCGGCGTTTGACCGTCAAGGGCACTGTAGTGACCGCGAACCAGCGCTTGCACCCGGTACCAGGACACCTGCCCGGGTGTCGCTGTCGTGTCGAGGTACGACGTCGTCCCGACGCCGACATCGGCCAGGGCGGCGTAGGTCCCCGCTTGGCTACCGGCCCGATGGACACGATAGGACACGTCTGCCCCCGACAGTCCGTCCACGGCATCCCACGAGATCTCCACGTGCGCGGTGCTCGTTCCGTCGCTCGCCTGCAGGGTTCCCGGCGCCGGCACCCCGAGCCATCCCACATCTTCGGTCGCGTAGGCACTCGTGACCGCTGATAGGCCTGACACGTAGGCGGTCACTGTGTACGTGTACTCGTGGCCCGGCTGCGCTTCGGTGCCCCATGTGGCGCCAATGGCGACGTCGAAACTCGTAGCGGCCGAGTTGGCAAGGAATTCCCACTCCGCAGGCCCCGGATTCCACACGAAGAGGTGGTAGCCGTTGGCTCCAGCCACCCCATCCCAGGAGAGGTGGATCCGATCCAGGTAGGTCCCGTCGCTTGCATCGAGGTTCGGGGGGGCGCTCAACCGCTGGAGTGTCACCTCATTGTCGGTCGACGTCGACGCCGTGTTCCCGTTGCCGGCCGCGTCCATGGCGGAATCGGCGGGGATCGAGGCGACCACGCTGCCCGGTCCTGTCATCCCGCTCACCGCGATCTCGTAGGTGGTGCCGTCGTTCGGCGCCACCTCGGTGACAACAGCCGTGGTCGCCCCCGCCGTCCCGCCAAGCGTCACGCCGCTTCCGTCGAAGCCGATCACCGGCTCACTGAAGGTGGCGGTGAACAAGATCGGCGATGCCATCGTCGGATCGGGTTGGCCGGAAGCTTGCTCCACGGTGACCGCCGGCGGCACCGTGTCGCAAACCACGCCCACCGGATCGGATGTATCGGAGCTTCCAACCGCGTTGGTTGCGACAACGACATACCAGAAGCTCCCCGTGCTCCCGACGGTGGCATCGAGATAGGAGGTCGCAACCGCCGTGCCCAAGGAAGCGTACGGGCCCTGCTCACTGGACGCACGGTAGACAGTGTACCACGCGGCAAGCGGCACCGCGTCCCACTCAAGCCGGATCCCCGCACCGTCGGGCGCGCCGGCCGCGGCCAATCCCAAAGGAGCACCGGGTGCCACCAAGCTGATCGAACCGGAGTCCACCGTGGAAGTTCCGTCACCGCAGCCCCCTTCGTAGACCTGGAGACGATACCAGTAGGTTACGCCGGGCACGGCGGTGAAATCGTCGTAGCGCGTGTCGGTCGATGCCACCGACGCAATCGTCCCCCACGGACCCGATGCGCTCGTCGCACGCTCCACGGCTGTTGCGTAGTTGGACGGCGTCACCTCCCATGTCAACTCCACCCTGTCGGCAAACGCGTTGTCGCTCGCCGCAAGCGCGATGCGCGGGCAGCTGCGAACCACGCAATCGGTGTGTCCGACAAGAGGCCCGCAGCCGGCGCCGTTGCACGGCGACGCCCTGTACTTGTACAGAACGCCGCAGTCCGTCGATGTGTCCGTGAAGCTCAACAGTATCTCAGGCTCGAAGTCGACCTCTCCTACGAAAGCGTAGTCGTCTTCCCCGCACACCGAACGGTAGATCTTCACGTAGGTGACGCGGGGGTCCGGTCCCAAGACCGACACGACAGGATCGTCCTCCCCACAGTCGTCAGAGGCCCACACGTCGAGATAGACATCGGACGGCGGCTCCAACGGAGCGGTAGAGCCGACAACGAACACCTCTCCCACCGGCGACTCCCCGCACGTCGGTGTGGTCACGGTGACCGAGAACTGGAACCAGTGCCCCGGTGGACATCCCTGCCAATTGTGCGTGTAGCAGAAGCTGGTGCCGGGGGTCGTGGCGAGATAACGCTGGCAATAGAACGTCGGCGGGGGCAGATACCGCACCTCGCCATACGCACCGAGGTAGACCCGGTAGACCGTCCCCAAAGGCGCATCGGGGATCGGGTCCCACCTGAGGACGATCATGTCCGTGTACACACCGTCCGATGCTTCCAAGCCGCTGATCGTCGGAGATCCGATGTAACCGTCCTCGGCCACAGACGATGGATCTCCCTCAACGCCGTCGCAGTTGACGGTGGCGACACGGTAGTCGTACTCGGTGCACGTCGGCAGACCCTCGTCGTCAAAGGAGGTTCCCGCCGCTGTCCCAACGCAGGCGAACGAACCGTCACCGAGGCCCGCATCCTCCGAGCGATACACAACGTACGATTGTGCCTCGGGAACCGCGTCCCACGATACGCGGATCTTGTCTCGATACGTCCCTTGGCTCGCGGCGATCCCCGCGGGTGCAGGAAGAGCAGGTGCGCTGCCTTGGCCCACCGAACCGGAGTCCACCGTGGAGGTTCCGTCACCGCAGACGCCTTGGTAGACCTGGAGACGATACCAGTAGGTTACGCCGGGCACGGCGGTGAAATCGTCGTAGCGCGTGTCGGTCGATGCCACCGACGCAATCGTCCCCCACGGACCCGATGCGCTCGTCGCACGCTCCACGGCTGTTGCGTAGTTGGACGGCGTCACCTCCCATGTCAACTCCACCCTGTCGGCAAACGCGTTGTCGCTCGCCGCAAGCGCGATGCGCGGGCAGCTGCGAACCACGCAATCGGTGTGTCCGACAAGAGGCCCGCAGCCGGCGCCGTTGCACGGCGACGCCCTGTACTTGTACAGAACGCCGCAGTCCGTCGATGTGTCCGTGAAGCTCAACAGTATCTCAGGCTCGAAGTCGACCTCTCCTACGAAAGCGTAGTCGTCTTCCCCGCACACCGAACGGTAGATCTTCACGTAGGTGACGCGGGGGTCCGGTCCCAAGACCGACACGACAGGATCGTCCTCCCCACAGTCGTCAGAGGCCCACACGTCGAGATAGACATCGGACGGCGGCTCCAACGAAGCGGTAGAGCCGACAACGAACACCTCTCCCACCGGCGACTCCCCGCACCTCGGTGTGGTCACGGTGACCGAGAACTGGAACCAGTGCCCCGGTGGACATCCCTGCCAATTGTGCGTGTAGCAGAAGCTGGTGCCGGGGGTCGTGGTCAGAAGAGTGGCATTGTAGTACGGGAACGTCAACGGGGGCTGACACCGCAGGTCGCTATACGCACCGCGGTAGACCCGGTAGACCGTCCCCAAAGGCGCATCGGGAATCGGGTCCCACGTGAGGACGATCATGTCCGTGTACACACCATCCGATGCTTCCAGGCCGCTGATCGTCGGAGATCCGATGTAACCGCCCTCGGCCACAGACGATGGATCTCCCTCAACGCCGTCGCAGTTGACGGTGGCGATACGGTAGTCGTACTCGGTGCACGCCGGCAGACCCTCGTCGTCAAAGGAGGTTCCCGACGCTGTCCCAACGCAGGTGAACGAACCGTCGCCGAGGCCCGCATCCTCCGAGCGATACACAACGTACGATTGTGCCTCGGGAACCGCGTCCCACGACACGCGGATCTTGTCTCGATACGTCCCTTGGCTCGCGGCGACACCCTCCGGGCCGGGAAGCACTGGGGCGCGGGCAGATCCGCTCACCGCAGTCGACGTCGGTCCTTCTCCCGACGCATCGTACGCAGCGATCTCGTACCAGTAGATGGTGCAGGGCAACACAGCAGCGTCCTGGAACTCCGGGTTCGAGCACTCCGCAAGGAGCGTGAACACACCCGTTGGGCTGGATGAGCGGAAGACCCTGTATCCCACAGCGTCCGGCACAGCACCCCATCCAACCACAATAGCACCTTCGTAAACACCATCTGTCGCCTGGACGTTGCCCGGGGCCACCAGTCCATCGGCAAAAGCGCCCGCCGATACGAGCGGCAACAGCGTCAGCAGCAGACACCCAACCCACCATGTGCGTTTAGCTGAGCAACCAAGCATCCTCCGCGCCTCCTTACAGCCGTTGTCTCGGCCGCTCCGGAGCCCTTACGAGCTCCGGATGTCGCTCGGTAGACTAGGTCCTATACCATCGCACGCGAGCACTCCTGACTATATCCAGATACTTCTCCCGGGCAACTTCTCCAACTGTTGCGTTTTCTACCTTTCCAACGATTTCTCGCGGAGTCCTCATCACCCGCGCCTTTCCTCGAGAGCCGTGGACCCCGTTTCGCGAGGCGGCCATCTCCCAAACCGGCAAGAGCGAGTCCACCACCTCCCCCCGCATCCACATCGCTCCTTCCCGCTGCGCGATGCCAACCTCACCCACCGAAACACCGGGGTCACGTCTTTGATTCGCGCATCCCTGTCCGCCCTGCGAAAGCCACGACACACAGGGAACTACGTGAAACGTCGCACCCGGAAGTGGGGCGTTTCGATGCCCAAATCAAAGACGTGACCCCTGGCTTCCTTCCGTCGCCGGGGCGTGTTCTGCTAGAGTTGCTCGGATCTCGGAAGGAGGGGTCATGAAGCGCGCGCTTGTTCTTGTCCTGTTGGTCCTGTCGGTCGGAGTCGCGGCAGCGGCGCAGCACACCTACGCCTTCTACTACAACCTCCAGCTCGGTCGCGACCTCGTGGTCAACGTGATGAACACCGAGAATGTGTCCGCCAGCTTCACCATCGAAGCCTACGACGCCTGGGGATCACTCCTGTGGTTCGAGTCGTTTCAGATGATGCGACTGGCCTCCTACGTCCACACGATGGGGGAGAGCGTACCTGCGGGCAACTGGGGCGTGGTCGTCATCCAGAGCGATCGGCGGCTTGTGATCGGCCTCGAGTACCTGAACGGTGGGTCTCTGGTTTCCACGGACAACATCTACCAGGAGGCACCGGTGCTCGCTTCGGGCGTCTCCTACTGGAGTGGCGCCTACTACAGCCTCGCCGGTGGGGCAGAGACGGCGATCGTCCTTCTCAACCCTTTTCCCGTGCCGACAAGCTGCCGCCTGATCGTGCACATGCAGGGCGGTGAGATCGCCTTTGAACAGGTCTTCGAGTTCTCCCCGTACGAGGGGTTTTTCATCAACCTCTCGGACTACATCCCGCTCGGGATGTACACGTGGGGTTTCGCCGACGTGCTCATGGTGGAAAGCGCAGTGATCCTCGCCGTGGAGTACTACAACCTGGGCTGCAGCGGGTTGGAGGTGGACAACATCTCCTCGTTCTACTACTAGCCGCACGCGCAAGGCAGGCGGACGTCGCACATCGCGGCGTCCGCGCCTGGAGAGGCTCTGACCGAGATGGCCAAGGTGATCCTCCTCGGACGGGAGACGCCGTCGACCGACGCGTGGGCGCGGTCGCTTCGCGCCGCAGGACACCACGTGGAGCGGGCTGGAGCCTCCGACCTGTGGAAGCTCCGTGAGACCACGCCGGATGCGGTCGTGATCGACCTTCGGCGCGCACCGTCCCAGGGGCGCGACGCCGGGGTGTGGCTGCGGCGCCAGAAGGCCACCCGACACACCGCCCTGGTGTTCGTGTCCGACGATTCCACCGTCCGGAGCAAGGTCCAGTGGCTCCTTCCCGACGCCACCTACACCGACGGCTCGGCGCTCGCAAAGGACGTGGAGACGGCGATCCGCGCCGCGCCCGCGCATCCGACAATCCCCGGGACGATGGACGCCTATGTGGGGACCCCGCTTCCAAAGAAGCTCGGCCTGCGTCCCGACGTGGCGGTGGCGCTCCTCGACGCTCCCGCGGGTTTCGACGCCCTGCTCGCCGACCGGCCGCCCGGCGTCGCGCTTCGCCGCGACGCGCGGCGGCGGTGCGACGTGGTCGTGCTGTTCGCCACGTCGATGCGCGAGCTGTCGCGCCGGTTCGCCGTGGCGGCGCGGGCGACGGCCGATGGAGGCCGCCTTTGGATCGCCTGGCCCAAGCGAGCCTCCGGAGCGCGAAGCGACCTGACGCAGGCCGTCGTTCGACGGTTCGTGATGGATCGCGGCTTCGTCGACTACAAGATCAGCTCGCTCGACCCCACCTGGTCCGGGCTCTGCTTCGCCCGCCGCAACACAAAGGAGAAGCACGGCGAGGGCGGTTGATCCCCTCCTCGCGCAGCGGAGCGACCGCCCAATCGTCGAGCGGGGCCGATCCCTGGCGTCACGACGCGGACGCCTGCCGCACGATTGACCGCGTTTCAGGGTGGTCGTACAATTGAACCACAGGGCGGCGTAGCCAAGCGGAAAGGCAAGGGACTGCAAATCCCTGATTCAGCGGTTCGAATCCGCTCGCCGCCTCCAGCGCGGGCATGGGTGGTTAGCTCAGCTGGGAGAGCGCATGCTTGACGTGCATGAGGTCACAGGTTCGAGCCCTGTACCACCCACCAGCAACGCCGCCGGCCGACACTGACCGGCGGCCGTCGTTTCTAGGGCCACGAGACCGAGGAGGCCAGTACCGTGGAACGCGCCGGAAAGCTCATCGAGCCGTACATCCAGCGGGACGATGTCGTTGGGATCTATCTTCTCGGATCGGCCAGCCGCCCCTACCGCGACGCGCGCTCCGACTACGACTTCGAAGTGGTCATCCGCGACGACGCCTACCCCGCGATCCCCGCCGACGAGCGGCTGGTCTATGTCCTCGACGAAGGACCGCCGCGGCGGGTCGACTACGAGTTCTACCTTCGGCCGCAGGGCGAACTCGAGCGGCTCGTCGACTCGCGCCACGACATCTTCCACGGCCCGTATCGAAACGCGATCGTCCTTCACGATCCACAAGGCGTCCTCGCTCCGCTCATCGAGCGCCTTGCGGCGCTGCCCGAGGAGATCCGTGCCGACCGCCTCCGCGTCCACTACCTGGAGGTCTACGAGGGGCTGGCACGCGCGGGGAAGACGCTCGCTCGCGAGAGGCCCGGCAACGTCGGGCTTCTGCTCGCAGAGTCCCGACGCGCCTTGGTGAAGCTCCTGTTCTTGCAGGCGGGCGCTTGGCCGACGCCGTGGCACTGGGCACGCGAAGAGCTCAATCTCCTTGAGGCATCGACCGAGCCGCTCGACGCCCTCGAGGCGCTCCTCAACGCGCCGGACGCCGACGGGATCCGCCCGGTCATCGACACGGTCAATGCTTGGCTCGAGAGCGTCGGCGAGACGTTCCACGGAGACGTGCGGAAGCTGTTTGACTGGCTGTACCTCACGCCGGAAGGCAAGCGAGCGTTCGACGCCTGGGGCGCCCGCTAGGCGGCGGGCCGTTGCCCGGCATCGCCTCCCCACCTATACTGCGCCGGCGCAGGGAGGTGGACGATGGTTCGGATCGGCATCCGTGAAGAGGACAGCTACACGTGGGAGCGTCGCGTCCCCCTCATCCCCGCAGACGTCGCCTCGCTTCGAAGCCACGGCATCGACGTAGTGGTCGAGCGGTCCGCCAAGCGCGCGTACACCGACCAGGAGTACACGGACGCGGCGGTGCCCGTGGTCGAGGATCTCTCGGACTGCCCGATCATCGTCGGCCTCAAGGAGGTCCCCGCAGAGCGGGTCGCGGCGGACACGCTCTACGTGTTCTTTTCGCACACCATCAAGGGTCAGCCGTGCAACATGCCGATGCTCGCGCGGCTCATGGAGCAGCGTTGCACCCTCGTCGACTACGAGCGCATCGTCGACGCGGACGGCCGCCGCTTGATCTTCTTCGGCAACTACGCCGGCCTGGCAGGGATGATCGACAGCTTGTGGGCGCTCGGACAGCGACTCGCGGTCGAGGCGATCGACTCGCCGTTCCTTGCGGTCGAGCGCGCGCTTCACTACCCCGATCTGGACGCCGCCAAGGACGCCATCCGCGCCGTGGGGGATGCCATCCGACGAGACGGCCTGCCGTCCGCGATCGCTCCCCTGGTGGTGGGTGTCGCCGGCTACGGCAACGTCTCGCACGGGGTGCAAGAGATCCTCCAGCTCCTTCCGGTCCGCGCCCTGGATCCGAGCGATCTTCTGCACGGGCGAGCCGCATCCCTCCTCGATCGCCACACCGTGGGGATGGTGGTGTTCCGCGAGGAGCACACCGTGGCCCCGCGCGCGGCCGGGGCGCCGTTTGACCTGGAGCGGTTCTTCCGCGAGCCCACGGCCTACCGAAGCGCCTTTGACCGCTACCTTCCCCACCTCGACGTGCTGATGAACTGCGTCTACTGGTCCCCGGGCGCGCCGCGCCTGGTGACCAAGGCGTGGGCGCGCGACGTCGGCGCGGCGCGCCGGCTCCGCGTCATCGGCGACATCAGCTGCGATGTCGAGGGCGCCGTGGAGCTCACTGTCAAGGCAACGGAGCCCGACAATCCCGTCTACGTCTACGATGCGGTAAGGGACCGGGCGATCGACGGCGTCGACGGCGACGGCCCGGTGGTGCTCGCCGTGGAGATCCTCCCCAGCGAGCTGCCGCGCGAGGCGTCGGCCTACTTCAGCGAGATCCTGAAACGCTACATCCCCTCCATCGCCGGGGCGAGCCTCGACGAACCGCTCGAGACAAGCGGTCTCCCCGAGGAGCTCGTGCGCGCCACCATCGTCCACCGCGGTCGCCTCACCCCTGCGTATCGCCATCTCGAAGCGTATCTTCCAGGCGAGTAACATCGTCGCACCGTCGCGGCGACGCCGGACGGAATCACTGGGGAAAAGGAGCGTTTCGTCGTGAGCGAGATCCTTGTGTTGGGTGCGGGGTTGGTGGCCGGGCCATTGGTGTCCTATCTCCTGAATGTGGAAGGCTTCCACGTGACGGTGGCCAGCCGCACGGTGTCCAAGGCGGAGGCACTGATCGGCGACGCCCCGAACGGCCGCGCGCGGCCGGTGGACGTCGACAACGAGCAGGCCGTCGATCGACTCGTCTCCGAGGCCGATCTCGCAATCAGCCTCCTCCCTTACGTCTATCACCCGATGGTCGCACGGCTGTGTGTCGATCACCGCATCCCGATGGTCACCACCTCCTACGTGAAGGACGAGATGCAGGCGCTCGACCGCGCCGCGCGCGACGCCGGGGTCATCCTGCTGAACGAGATCGGCGTCGATCCGGGGATCGACCACATGTCGGCGATGGCGGTGATCGACGCGGTCAAGGACGAAAAGGGGCAGATCGTCGGGTTTGCCTCCAACACGGGGGGACTCCCCGCTCCCGAGGCGAACACCAACCCCCTGGGCTACAAGTTCTCGTGGGCGCCGCGCGGCGTTCTTCTCGCCGGGCGCAACCCCGCTCGGTTCCTCCGCGGCGGCAGCGTGATCGACGTGCCCGGCCCGGAGCTGTTCGCCCACCACTGGGAGACGGAGATCGCGGGCTTCGGAACGCTCGAGGTGTACCCGAACCGCGATTCCCTGCCCTACATCGAGCGCTACGGAATCGAAGGGGTGCGGGACATGTTCCGCGGCACACTTCGCTACCCCGGTTGGTGCGACACCCTGCGAGGCATCGTCGCCCTGGGATACCTGGACGACGCCCCCCGAGACGACCTCGACGAGATGACCTACGCGCGGCTCATGCGAGCCCAGGTCGGCGGCGTGGCAGGCGATCTCGAAGCGGCCGTCGCGTCGCGGCTCTCCGTGGACCCCGCGAGCAAGGTCGTCTCCGACCTGCGCTGGCTGGGGCTGTTCTCCGAGGAGTCCGTACCCGACGGCGTTCCGACAGCGCTTGATGCCCTTGCCCACCAGATGCTCGCAAAGATGCGCTACGCGCCGGGAGAGCGGGATCTTCTGGTGATGCAGCACGAGTTCGACGTCGAGTACCCGGGCCGTAGGGAGCGGATCACCTCCACGATGATCGACTACGGGATCCCCGGCGGCGCGAGTTCGATGTCGCGGACCGTGGGGCTTCCGGCGGCGATCGCCGCGCGGCTGATCCTCCAGGGTGAGATCGACTTGGCAGGCGTCCAGGTGCCCGTTGTCCCGGCGATCTACCGGCCGGTGCTCGACGAGCTCGCGGAGCTCGGCATCCGCTTCCGCGAGACACGGGAGGAGGTCCCTTCCTGAGCGACAAGCGCCTCCCCTTCCTCTTGGGGTCAAGCATCCAGGGATTCTTCCTTGGCCCGCCGCCCACGTGGCCGACGATCGCCGAGGCGTGCGAACGGGTGGTGGACGCCGGACTGGGTATCGAGGTGTGGGCCCAGCGTCACGCCGAGGAGCCCGAGCTGTCGTTGGACGACGCGGGCCGGCTGCGCGAGATCTGCGTCACCGCACCGTTTGTCACGATGCACACCGCCTACAGCCAGTGGCGGTTCGATCCCTCCGCCCTTCGCGAAGAAATCGAGCGAGCGCAGCGCGTCGGCGCGTCGGCGCTGGTGCTCCACATCGCGAGCCTCGGGATTCGAAAGGACGGTACCGGCTTCGACGCCAACGAGACGCGGGGGCTGGCGGCGTACGCCGCGGAACGAGGCGTCCGGCTGCTGCTCGAGAACGGCCGTGACAGCCATCGAGCACTCGATCGCGTCCTCGACGAGCTCGGCGACGATCCGGATCGGACGAACCTTGGAATCTGCATCGACATCGGCCACGCCCATGCTTCGACCGACCTTCCGGGCGATCCGGTGCTCGAGCACCTTCGCCGCTACCGCGGCGCATTGCGACATCTGCACCTCCACGACAACAACGGCTCGGCGGATGACCACCGCGGTCCGGGCGACGGGACCATCGACTGGACGGCGTTGCTCAAAGCCCTCAAGCACGCCCAACGCCGGCTCCCGGCAGTCCTGGAAGTCCACGCCAAAGGGGACGAGGCACTGGGGGCGGCGCTCGCAGCAGAGTGCCACCTGCGCATGGTCGCCGCCTCCCTCGATCCGTTGCCTCACGTCCGATGCCGCTGATCGCGTTCCTCGGCGAGGCGTTGGCGATCTCGCTTTCAGGCGTCATCGCCCCGGGTCCGATGACCGCGGTCACCGTGCGCGCCGGTGCACTACATCCGTTCGCTGGGGCGCTCGTCGCCGTAGGGCACGGGCTGGTGGAGATCCCGCTGATGGTCGCCCTGCTGTTCGGCCTCGGCAGGCTGCTTGAGATCGCCGAGGTGGCGGTAGCCGTCGGCCTTGCCGGTGCACTGGTCCTGTTGTGGATGGGGATCGGTATGGTGACCCATCTGCTGCGACGAAAGACCGCCGCCGCAACCGGCGGGCGCTCGCCGCTCGTCGCCGGGGTGGCGCTCAGCGCCGGCAACCCCTACTTCCTTATCTGGTGGGCAACGGTCGGGGCAGCACTCGTGTCGCGGGCGGCGGCCCACGGCGCGCTCGGCTTCTCCCTGTTTGCCCTCGGCCACTGGCTGTGCGACCTGCTGTGGTGCGGCGCGCTCGGCTACCTGTCGTTCCGCGGGCGACGTCTCCTTGGAGGGCGGTTCGAGGTGGCGGTCACCGCGATCTGCGCCGTGGCGCTCCTTTTCTTCGCCGGGAGGTTCGCGCGCGACGCGATCACCGGACTCCTCCAGCTTCTTGGCGCTTCGTAGCCGGGGGTCGACGAAACGCGGAACCGAAGCCCGAAGCTGTGTGTAGATGGCGAGACGTGGGCCGCTGGCGCCGCCGCGCCGAGCGGAACGGGACAAGCAGCGGAGGTGGTAAGGGTGCAACGTGTGATAGGGCTGGGGTTGCTGTTGATCGTCGCGTGGGGCGGGGTGGCTTTCGGGCAGTGTGATTGCGCGCCGACAGCCGTGGTCGAAGGACCGGAGTGCTACGCCGGCTTCTGGGTGACCAACCCGATCGAGTTCAAGCTGGTGGTCCCCGGGGACTACTTCTTCGTCTGCCCGACCTGCCCGGTACCTGCGGTCGCCGGGTGGCGCGTTGAGGCGATGGACGGCACGGTCGTGTTCCAAGAGACCTACGATCCCTCGAAGGGACACTACCACGAGATGATGTGGCTGCAGACCGACACGTGGGGCAACCAGGTCCCCGCAGGCGACTACCGCTTGGTCATCGTCACCGACGTGGCCGGCGAGATCTCGCACATGGTGAGGATCCAGGCGAGGCCTTGCGTCGCATGGCCCTGTTGGTGCGGCTGCTGGGGATGTTGTCCGACGCTCGATGTCGTGCCTTGCTGCATCCCCTACGGCACGCTCTACGTCTCCATCCTCAACCAGCCGAGCGTGCCGGGGACCTACGTCCGCGTGAGCCTGTCGATCGTGCAGTCGGGAAGCAGCATGCCGTAGGCTCCAAGGGCCAGAAGACGCCGGACGCGCCGCTACTCCCCTGGGGAACGGTCGATCGCTCGGCATCGTGTGGAGCACCGCCCGTCGCAGCAGGGTGGCTCGGGTCGGGGCTGCCACTTATAATGTGGCCGTCATGACGACCATCAAACAGCTCGCCGACGCCCTGGGGCTGTCCACACGCGCGGTGAGATCCCGGATCAACGCCCTCGACGGGCTCCTCGACGCCTACCAGCGGCGCGGCAAGGGGAATCGCCTGGTGTTTACCCAAGAGGCGTTGGCGATTCTCAAACGCCTCGAGGAGCTGCGAGAGGAGGAGGGCCTGCCGATCCGGAAGGCTGCAGAGCGCGTCCGCAAGGAGCTCAGGGCGCTCAACCTGGTAGCAACCCAGCGGGCCGAAGTCCAGGCGTCGGTCGTGATCGGCTACCTCCAAGAGCGCCTTCTCGAGGTGGCCATTGAGCGCGATCAGTGGCGAGAGATCGCGACGACACTCCACGCACTGCTTCCCAAGCACTTCGAGTGGCTGGGACGCACCTTTCCCCCCGACGAGGGCGACCCGCGCCTCAACTAGCGCCCCTTCCGTCCTTTGACAACGGCTCCTCCGAAGTAGCGCCCACCACGGAGAACACGAAGGGGAAGCTCACGTCACAACCTCCCGCGCCTTTGCCAGGCCTTCTTCGTGGACTCCGTGATCTCCGTGGTGCAGGCTTCTCCGACGACAAGGCCGCTACAGCGGCTCACCGCAAAGGACACGAGGCACGGATCCCTGAGACTCCTCTGCAATACCCTTACGTGGCGGAAGCGCTTCGCAAGGAGCGAGCGCGTCCCCGCAGGGAAGCTACGCTCGCCAGATGGTCCACGCGCCAACCACGATGAGAAGCGCCCCCGCAGCGTAGTGCACGTAGCGCATCGATTCGGGAGCAAGCACGCGGTTGGCGACGCTTCCCAGCGCCACGGCAAGCCCCGTCGACAGCAGAAGCGCCGATCCCGCCCCCACCAGAACCGGCCACGGAGATGGGGACTTCGTGGTCAGCGCAAGCACCGCAAGCTGTGTCTTGTCGCCCAGTTCGGCGAGGAACACGAACAGAAACGCCGACAACGCCGTACGGATCATCAAAGGAGACCCCCTTCGCTCCTCGACACGGGCGGGACACCACCGTGTGGCCAGAGCGGCTTCACCCACTCCTGTTGCACCGTTTCACTCCGGCGCCCGGTAAGCAGGAGTCTACCACGCCGTACGCCCGCGGGGCGCGTCGGCCTCACACTGCCCACACATCGGGACCACGGCCTCTCCACGGCGCGGCGGCATGATACGAATCAGCGATTACGAGAGCATCGCACGTTGTACCTCCTACACTGAAAGAGAGAGGTGCAGAGTCAAGAGAGCAGACTCTGCGCCTCTCCTCTTCATCTCTTGGAGGGGATCAGCGCCCTGCAGCGTCATCGTCCGCGTGGATCCCCTCGAGCCACCATAGAGAACGCAGCGGATCCAACCGCAACTCGAAACGGTCCGTCCGTGTGAGGACGCAGTAGCACAAGGCCTCTTCCTCGACGGCAGCGGGGCCGGAGCCGGCGGCGCCACCGGTCCACCGCGAGCTGAAATGCCCGAGCGTCGGCGGACCTCCCTCCCCCGCGGGCGGGGTTTGCGAGCAGCGTCGGACCCGTTCGATGAGCTCCACGTCGTAGCGGCGATCCCGCCAACGGAACGCCTTCACCAGCGGGTGCCCGCCGCTCTCGCGGAACACAGCAAGGACGTCGATCGGCTCGTTGATCGGGCGGTACATGATCTGTTCAGTGTACGTACTGAATGGACTGCCGACAACCGCCCTCCCCGGCTGCACGGGACCGCCGCGGGCGGCAGACAACAGCCCGCCGCGGCCACGCCGTCCGGGCTCCTCCAGCGAGAAGGCTCATCCGCACGATCCGCCCGGCCCCGGCAACAGCCCAGGACCCAAGCCGCCGTTGACACCGGAGCGACGCCCGTCTACAACAGTCAAGGAGGCTGGCAGAAGATGGCACACCCCGAGAACACCGCGCAATGGGAGGCAAAGGTGCTCGACACGTTCATCGTCGACGGCCGCCTCACCCACCTTCCGGCGAAACGCAAGAAGCGCATGGTGATCCTTCGCTTCCTCGTCGAACGGTTCGACCCCAAGCGCTCCTACACCGAGAACGAGGTCAACTCGGTCCTGTCGCACTACCACCACGACGTGGCGACGCTGCGACGCGAGTTCGTGTGGTGGGGGCTGATGGACCGCGAGCGAAGCGTCTACCGCCGCGCGTCGGCGCGGAATGCGTCGCCCTCGCCATCCGTCGAGACCTAGGAAAGGCGGGCGGATGTCGCGGCAGGTGCCGCCGTGACCTCCATGCCGCAGCGACAGCGAAAATGAGGAACGGGCCCGGCGAGTGCTCAAGGGAGGTCATCCAGTCTCATCCGGACCCGCGGGCGCCGCCCTTGCCCCGTTCGCCCGCCCCCGGAGGAGTCGAGCCAGGTGGGCCGTGCCCCTCGCGGTCGACATGGGCAAACCCCGTGGCCGCCCTTCCGACCGCGATCGTCCATGGAGATATACAAGGGAGCCGCGGAGAAGTTCCCTCGGGAGAGAACCGCCGCCCGCTCGCCCGCAGAGCCAACCCGCGACCAGCGGAGTGCAAGATGCGGCCAGCTGGGCCGCAACAACGGGACGAACGGGCGGCGCCCCACCCCCACGCGTCCCCGCCGGTTCGGCGGCGCCGGAGTACAAGATGATCGGTGGTGCCGAAGACCACCTACGAGAGCTTTCGAGCCGCCGCTTGATCGGACAACTGTGTTTCGGCCTCGCACGCACGGGCCATCAGTGGCGGCTCGTTTCTTTGACCGCGCCCCGAATCGATGCCCGGCGCGCCCGATCCATCATCGATCGAGGCGCTCGATTCGCAGCAACACGTTCCCTTTCGGATCGGGGCAGATGACGGCGTTCTCGTGCGCCATCCAATCCCCCGGCGGAAGCTCGCGCGCCATCGCCGGCAGAAGCGGCAGCGTCGCCGCGAGCGCGTACAGGCAGAACGGTTGCGAGAAGTAGACGCCGCTATCGCGAACCAGTACCGCATGCCCAGGCCTCATCCCCGACGTGCACACGCCGCCCACCTCTTCCACGCGAACCATCAGGTCGCCCGACTGCGGCGCAGGCAACGGCACCTGTTCGCAGCCCCCTGGTGAAGACGCGTCGATACGCCACACGACCCTCCCTTTCGGATCCGGGCATTGGACGTGATGGACACGCCCTAGCCAGTCCTTGTCATCCGCAGCGGGCCGGTGCCGCTCCTTGGCCGGGAGAAGTGGCAGCAGAGCCTGCAGGGCGAACAGGCAGATCGGTCCACCACCGGGGGCGCAGATCCGCCCGTCGCGAACCGCAAACCCCACGCCACAGCGCATCGGAGCCACACCCGTGCACCTGCCGATCACCCTCTCGACACTCACCCAGAGGTTCCTCATCGCTCGTCCAGCCCCAGCTCCCGCCGCTTCGCCGGCATCGGGAGACCGTCATCCTGAGACCATCCGCGAACGCGGTAGTAGTCATCAAGCATCGCGTCGAGCTCAACAACCGAGCCTGCGGACGGCGACGACGCGGGTCCTGCGGGCTCGCATAGGAAACGCCGCGGCAGGGTGTCGTCTCTGCGCGTGACGCCCCAACGGGCATTGATCATCCGCTCAAGGTTCACGATCCGCTCGCCAACGCGCCTCACTTCCGCGGCGGTCCACGTGCCTCCGATCACCGCGGTCAGGAGCGCGGCCGTCTCCTCCCAATCGAGGACCTCCATGTTGTTGTACATGTTCTTGCACATCCCGAGGGCGTCGCACACCGCGGCCATCTCCTCGAAGCGTGCGACGAGTACACCCTTTCCCTGCCACGCGAGCCGGTCTGCGGCCTCGGCAACACCGTACTGCTCGATGGCGCGCTTCCTATCGCCGGAGAACTCGAACCACGGTTCCGACCGCAGGTGGTCCGCCCCGCGACTGGCGACGGCGTTTCCCAAAGCGTAGCCCTTCATCGCCCGCACGTCAGCCTGGAACAGCTCGAGCCCCTTGACGTGCATCGCCAGCTCTGCGCCGCGGCCGAGCTTCGCCGCAGCGGCACGCACACCGTCTGCGAGGAGATCGCCAAACCCCTCACGCGCCGCGATCCGCTCCACCAGAGCGAGAATCGTATCGCCACATCCGAAGGAGAGATCGAGTCCGTCGGCCTCTTCTGAGCCAAGAAGCCCCCGCGAGAAGAGCTCCATCGACCAGGCAATCACCTCGCTCGTCGTGATCGCGTCCATCCCCAAGCGGTTGCAGCGATCCACGGCGTAGAGCGCCAGCGGCAGGTCGTCGTTCCCCACTCGTGCGGTGAACCCGGAGAGCGGCTCGTACTCCGGCCCTTCGAACCGTAGATCGGGAAACCGCGGATCGTCCACGGCAACCATCCGGCTGCAGGCAATCGGACAGGCAAAGCAGGTCATCGCGTGGAGCTTGTGCTCCCGCTCGATCGTCTCCCCTGAGACGGCGGTGGCGGCGGAGAACGTGCCGCTTTGGAAGTGCCGCGTCGGCAGCGCGCCGATGTCCTGAAGCCGCATCACCAGCTGGGTCGACCCGAGGCGACGCCGGATCGCGTACTCGGGGTGCGCACGAAGACGCTCGACGAGCTGTCCCGCGAGCTCGCGAACCCGCGACGGGTCGGCAAGGCTCGGTCGACCCGAGCCGCGCACCGCGATCGCCTTGAGGCGCTTGCCTGCCATGACCGCGCCCATCCCGGTGCGCGCCGCCGCACGTACGTAGTCGGCAAAGACCCCAGAGAACAACACGCCGTTCTCCGCCGCCGGACCGATCGTCGCCACGCGGACGCGGCGGTCGCCGATCTCCTCGCGGATGGCGTCGGTCGTCGCTGCGGTGTCCAATCCCCAAAGCGCCCGGGCATCGGCGATCGTCAACCGATCGTCGTCGATGAACAGGTACACCGGGGCGTCCGCCCGCCCCAAGACGAGCAGCTGGTCGACACCCGCGAACCGAAGCTCTGCCGCAAAGAAGCCGCCGGCGTTGGCGTCGCCGAGGATGTGGGTCTGCGGCGATCTGGCGGTGATGTTGAACCGCGCTCCCCCGGCAACGGTCGTTCCCACGAACGGACCGGCAGCGACAAGCAGCGGCGAGGCCGGCGCTCCGGGCGCCACATCCCCTCCGGCGTCCCACAGCCGAGAGACGTTCATCCCCCGCCCGCCGAGGAACGCCCTGACCCGCGCCGTCGAGAGCGGCTGAGACGCCACGCGGCCGGTGCCAAGATCAACGCGCAGGAGCCGTTGTGTTCGGAGTGCGCTCACAACCGGTTGGACGCCGGGCCGTCGGGAAGAGCGGCGTCGTGTCCGCGAACGACCCTCGCATACTCGAGTTCGAGACGATGCTTGTGGCGTCGCTCTTCGGCGGCGAGGGCGTCGAACAGCGCTTCTTCGTTTGTTGCGTAGCGCCGAAGCCTCTCGTAGAGGTCGATCGCCCGCTGCTCTCGGCGCACCGCCAACGCGAGCGCTTCGGCAACGGTCATGTCCTCGCGCGGCGCTACGTCTTCCATCAGCTCGGCAAGGCCAAAATCGGCGACAGCGCGGCCGCTGCGTTCGAGGTCATCGAGGGAGACCCCGTCGAGACGTTCAACGTGTCGCCGCTCCTCGGTCGCGAGCTCCTCGAACATGCGAGAGACCGCGGGATCCTTGGCCCGCGCCGCCCAGTCACGGTAGTACCGCTCCGCCGCCTTCTCCTTCTCGATGGCGAACCGAATCACCCCTTCGAGCCTGTCGCTCATGGGCCTCCTTCCTGATCGACCCATCGTAGCACGCGCCGTCCGAGGTCCCCAACGGTCGGGCAGCCGATCCCGCCAGCGGCGCTTCACGGTGCCGACGGACCTCCTGCAAGGTCAACGATCCGCGCCCGCACCTCTCCGTCGATTTCGAGTAGCGCGAACGTCGACCGCCCGTGCGACGGCGCCACGGCGCCCGGGTTCACGAACAGGCAGCCCTCCCAGGTCGTGATGACCGGCACGTGGAAGTGTCCGAAGACGATCACGTCGGCGGCTGGAAGTCCTTTGCGCATCGCCGCGAAGAAGAGCGCCATCTCCGGGGCGTCGAAGTCGCGGCCGATGTAGCGACGTTGCAGCGCATGGGGCTGGTGTCCGTGCTGCAACCCAACGGAGCAACCCCCAAGCCTCGCGATCCGCTGTCGCGGGAGGGCACGGCGGACCCGTGGGCCGTCCATGTTGCCGGCCACGGCGATCGTCGGCGCGATGCCCTGGAGGACGGAGACCACGTTGAGATTCACAAGATCCCCCGCGTGGAGGATCATGTCAACGCCGCAGAGCCCGTCCAGGAGCGCCGCGGGAAGCCGGGGCAAGCGTGTCGGAACGTGCGTGTCCGCGACGAGCCCGATCCTCACCGGATCTCGCCCGCCCGGCGATCGAACCGTTCGCCAGTCCGCGCCGCGTAGTCGCTGTAGCCGCCGGTGTGGACGGCTATCGTGCCGTCCTCCAGTGCGGCGATGCGCGAGGCGACGCGGTCGAGGAAGTAGCGGTCGTGCGACACGGTAAGCACCGTCCCTTCGAACCCCTCCAGCGCGTCCTCGAGCCGCTCCGCGGACGCGATGTCGAGATGGTTCGTGGGCTCGTCAAGGAGAAGAAGGTTCGCGCCGGACAGCATGATGCGCGCCAGCTGCAACCGGCTTCGCTCCCCGCCCGAAAGCTCCTGTACCGGACGGTGCGCCTGGTCGTAGCCAAACCCGAACCGGGCAAGGGTCGGCATCACCGCAGCGGTCGATCGACCGCTGTCGTAGCGCAGGATCTCGATGAGCGACCGCTCGGGATCGAGCGTCTCGTGCCGCTGCGCGTAGTAGCCGATGCGAACGCTCGGCCCAATGACCACGGAGCCTGTGGTGGGTTGCTCCTCACCGAGAAGGATGCGCAGCAGCACCGTCTTCCCGGCGCCGTTTCGCCCAACAACGCCGACGCGCTCCCCGTGACGCACCAGAAGGTCGATCCGCCGCAAGACGACCGTCGCGGCGTCGCCCTCGGCGTCCGCGGGGAACACCTTGGAGACGGCCTCCAGCTCCAACACCTTGCTGCTCCCGCGCCAGCCGGGAAGCTCGATCTCCGTTCTCCGCGGCGTTGGCGGCGCCTCCACTCGTTCCATCCGATCCAGGCGTGCGTAGATCGCCTGCGCCCGTTTGGCGAACTTGGGGTTGTCGTAGAGCCGCGCCCAGGTGGAAAGCCGCTTCGCCGAGTTCTCGAGCCGGGTGATCTCCTTCTGCTGGTCGGCGAACCGCTGCTGCTGACGCGCCCGTTGGTGCTCCTTGGCGACGACGTACTCGGAGTAGTTGCCGGGAAACCGCGTCAGGCGTCCGGCCTCGAGTTCCACGATCTCGTCGACAACAAGGTCCAGAAGGTAGCGGTCGTGCGACACAAGGATCACACCACCCTTGTAGTCGCGCACGAAGCGGGCGAGGTACGCCTTGCCCTCAAGGTCCAGATGGTTGTCGGGCTCGTCGAGCAGCAGCAGATCCGGCGCCCTGATCGCCTGCGCCGCCAAGCCAACGAGCTTGCGCTCCCCGCCGCTTCTCGTTGCCATCGGACGATCGAGATCGGCGCCGGCGAACCCCAACGCGCCGAGCAGCCCGCGCAGCCGGGCATCAAGCCCCGGGCCGCCGGCACGCTCGTACGCATCGAGAAGCGCTTCCTGTTCGTTGAGAACACGGGCGAGTGCGTCCGCGTCCTCGTACACCTCGGGACAGGCGAGGCGCCGCTCCGCCTCGGCGAGCGCCCCCTCGATCTTGCCAAGCTCCGCGGCGCCGGCGCGGACCACCTGGTAGGGTGTACTCCCTTCGGGGAACGAGAGTTCCTGCGGCAGGTGCCCCACCGTCAACCCGACGCGCCGGGCAACCGTTCCCGCGGAAGGATCCACCACGCCCGCGATCGCCTTCAGCAGGCTGCTCTTGCCGCTCCCGTTCTCCCCCACGAGTCCAACAACCCGGTCGTCGGCGATCTCCCAGTCGATCTCGGAGAACACCGACTCGCTCGCATAGGCAACGCTCAGACGGCTCAGTGTCGCGGCCAGCATGACGGACCACCGCCTGCGAGGCTAAGCGACACCGCCCGCCCGGTCCAGCTTGTCGCGCCGACCAAGCGGGGTCGGAGCTTCGCTTTTCAGTTCCGTCAACGAGCGTGATTGAAGAGCGAAGCTCTGCCCCCTCTTGGGTATGGAGGAAAACCGGAAGCGGGGCTTGCGAGGATCGCTCCACAACGCGTCCCGGCCCAGAGGCGACGGTCGTCGGAAGCGACGCCACCGATCGGAGAGACCGGGACACCGCAAGACCGTCGCGAAGGCCTCTCCGAAAGCGGTGTCGGCAGACCAGGAGGTGTGTGATGCGGAGACAAATCGTGTACGGGGTACTGCTCGCAACCGCCATCGCTCTGGCGATGACGTTCGTGGCGAGTGCGACAAGCTGTGACGCCACGATCAGCATCAGCGTGCGGGATCCGTTCAACCCTTGTTCGCTGTACAAGAGCACCGGCCACAGCTTCTACGTGATGATCTGGACCTGCAACGGCGAGCCGTTGATCTACAACGGTGTGGACTACGGCGCCTGGCCGCCGCAGTTCCTGCTCACCGAGACGGGCCCCGCGGGCGGACGGGTGCGCGGCGAGGTCCGCGTGCCTCCGGGCTGCTACATGATCGCCGGCATCGCCGGGTGCAAGAACGTGTTCACCCAGATCGCGCTGGTCGACGCGGGATGCGGGGACGAGATCTGCGTCAACCTGCTGATGACCACGTTCCAGTTCTGCACCACGCTGCAGCAGCTGGCGCTGTTCGGGGCGACGGTGGATCCGGAGCCGGGCGAGGAGCGCGTCGCCGAGGTGTTCCCGCGAGAGACACGCGCCCTCGGCGCCGCCCTCGAGGATTTCCTCATGGCGCTTCCTCCCGAAGAGACGCAGCTTCCGATCCTGCCGTCGCTCGGCGACCTCACGGAGTGGATCGAGCTGTACTACGGTCCGAAACCGTGCTGCGGCGAAGCGACCCCAGGCGGCGTCTCGTTCGACTTCCTCGGCCTGCCCTACCTCAACGGCGCCTTGCCTAGTGCTTTCTCGTACCACGGCGTGGGGTTCACGAGTGTGTGGGGCGACTTCGTGAAGGAGAACGACACCCTGTGGATCGTCGGTCAGGAGGAGTCCGGTGGTGTGTGGTTCGATGCCGAGGCCTATCTTGACTTCGCAAGCCTGCCGTGCGGCGTCTGCTCGCTCACGGTGCGCGCCGATCCCCACGGTCCCCCGACAGCGATCGAGGCGGTTCACGCGGATTACACCACTCAGGTCGTGACCCTAAACGGAAACGGCGTCCAGACCGCCGTCCTACAGGCAACGGACGACAACCCGTTCGTCTCGGCCACCATCGTCGGTCAGGAGACTCAGGTTTACCTGATCGTGCTCGAGTGATCGATCCAAGCCAGAGAGCGGGCGGCTCCCTCCCGCGACGCCGCCCGCAGGCCTTGATCTCTGGATACGGAGCCGTACCGTGTGCGCTGCGCCCTGTGTCCGAGACAACGAACGGCACGGTGTCGTCTCTTGCCTCCTAGCGGACAGCCATCTAGGATCCTTCCCATGCAGTGGCTTTGGCTCGCTACCCGGAAGCTCCTCGGCTCGATCGTACTGCTCGTTGTCGTTGCGTTCGTCGTGTACGTCATCTTCGTCGCGATGGCAGGCGATGTGTTCCTGCCCAACCGCCTCAAGACGGGCACTCCCGAGGAGCGCGCTGCCGCACGCGCGGAACTCGGCCTCGACGATCCGCTGCCGCTGCGGTTCGGCCGTTGGTTCGCCGCGGTCGTCTCCGGCCGATTCGGAGCGTCACCGTTCGTGGTCGATCCGTTCGCCGACCGCCCGTTGACTCGCCCGCCGTGGTCGGCCTTGTTCTCGATCGAGGTGATTCTCTGGAGCCTTGCCGTGTTCGGCTCGTCGCTCGCAGTAGCGTTTGCTGTTGGGACAGTCTGGGGTGTTCTCGCCGCGGTCGGACGTGGGGGATCGTGGGAACCGTGGAACCGCTGGACGAACAGACTAGCAACGTCGATCCCCGGTTTCCTGTGGGCGCTCGGGCTGCTTCTCGCGGTGTCCTTCCTCGCTCACGGCGGACACCTCGGACTGCGCTTTGAGCCGCGAAGAACCGTGTTCGGGGTGATCCCCCAGTGGCCGGCTCCGGCGCTCCAGGGGGCGGCGTCGCTCGCCTGGCGAACGGCCCTTTCGTGGCTCGTCGTCGCCCTGCCGTTCGCCTTGCACGTGTCCCATAGAGTCCGAGCGGCAGCTACCGTGGCGCGGCGACGCGGCTGGCCCGAGGTCGCCGAAGCGGGCGGACTCTCGGTTTGGGGCGGAGCCAAGCGCCACCTCGTCCGCCCGGCAATCGCCGCAGCGTTTCGGGCGCTCCCCACCGGGGGACAGCTTCTTATCTTCGGATCGTTGATCGGAGCACGCGTCCTTGGCCTTCCGACCTTCTCCCGGCTGTTCCTCTACGCGCTCTACCTGCCGAGTGCCGGCTTCGTGCTGTCCGGGATTCTTCTGTACGCCGTCGTCCTCGTAGTGCTTCGCCTCGCAGGCGAACTCAGCGCTTGCGCCGTCGACCCACTGGCGCGTATGGGCCTGCGTTGCCATCGGCAGCCGCTGCGCAGATCAACCCCTCTCACGTAGAGCGCGCGCCTGCAGTGGCGACAAGACGTGTCGCATCCAGCGCTAAAGGCTCAACTTCTCATCATCCGCGCGGTTCCCGACGAGCGCAGCAAGAAGCGCCGCCGCACGCTCGGTTCGGAAGGCACACGCGATGCGCCCCGAGCGCCCTGTGCCTAGCGAGGACACGTCGATGTTGACGGACAGCCGCCCCCGACGATCGAGGGATGCGTCGACGCCCGTCATCGGCAGGGTGTCGAGCGGCAGATCGAACAGCCTGCCCCACCACGCGAACGCGACGATGCGGCGATCGGTGAGCACGATGGCCCCGGAAAGCCGCTGCCGTCTCCAGCGAATCCTTCGCCCGCGGGCGCGGTAGCGACGCAGCGTGACCGTCACCGGGATCCCTTCGTCGAGGACCCTGATCCGCTCGGCCTCGAGCTCCGGCCGCCGCCGTCGCGGCACCGTCCCCAGCCGCAGCAGGCGGTACCCGATCGTCTTGCCGCGCGTCGTGGACGCCACCGGCATCGCGTCAGCTCCGGCGCGGGTGGATGCGACCGCCCAGCCGCAGCCAGCCGATCGTCCCATCCGCTCGCCGGACGACCTCCGCCGTGGTACCGCGCATCGGCCCGTCGAGGACGAGCAAGCGATCCTCGGCACACGGGGCAAGCGTCATCGGCGGCGGAGGGGGCGGCGCCGGATCGTCGCGCGTGGGGAAGCCCTGCTGGTAGGTCAGTTGGCCGACAAGGCGAGCGCCGAGAAGCCCGAGCTCGACCTCGGCCATGGGGCGAACGTAGCGCCCCACTAGAGGAACGAGCTCGGCCTCGTTGCTCGGCAGGGGCGTCGGCTCCTCGAGCGATACCCCGAGGTACTCCTTGAGGGCGTAGCGCACCGTCTCCCGGGCGAGCGCCGCGCCGCGATCGGCGTTGGTCATCACCCCTAGGGCGAAGCCGCGCTCTCGCACGAGGGACAGGAGCGAGGTCTGTCCTACGGTGCCGCCGCCGTGGCTGGTCACACGAACGCCGGGGCCCTCGTCCACCGCGAACGGCAGCCCCCAGCCCTCCTGTCCCCACACCGTGACCCGGGGCGTGTGCATCGCCTCAATCGTCTCGGAGGAGAGCAGCCGCGCCCCGCCTTCCGCCTCACCGTCGCCGAGATGGAACCGCGCGTAGGCCATCAGATCGCAGATGTCACACACGATGCCGCCGGCCGGCTGAACGTAGGCGGGAAGCGGCCACGGCCGCGCCACCTCCGCCCCATCGGCGGTCACCCGATGCCCCACGGCGAACCGTTCCAGCATCACCTCGCCGGCGTCAAAGCGGCAGGATCGAAGCCCGAGCGGCTCGAGAAGCGTCTCGCGGAGATGCTTCGCGTAGGGGTGTCCGGTCACGGTCTCCAGGATGAGCCCGGCGACGACGAACCCGGCGTTGTTGTACGACCACACGCTCCCGACAGGCGCCAGCTGCTCGAGTTCGCGCATCCGCGCCACGTAGGCCGCCAGGGCGTCAGCGCCGCTTCCGGTGTCTTCAAAGAAGTCCCCGACCCACCCGGCCGTGTGGGTCAGCAGGTGCCGAGCCGTTGCGCGCTCCGACGCCTCGGGATCGGCGACGGCAAACCCCGGCAGGTAGCTGCGAATCGGCGCGTCGAGATCGACCTTTCCCTCCTCGATGAGACGCAGGAGGAGCGTCCCGGTGAACGTCTTGGTGATCGACCCGATCTGGAACAGCGTCTCGGCGGTGACCGGCAGCGGGTGATCCACGTGGGTCACACCGAGTCCCGCCGTTCTCACCTCGCCGCTTGTGACAACGCCCAGAGCGACGCCAGGGATACCGTGCGTCCGCATCCTCGCCTCGACGAAACCCAGCAACCTTTCCCAGACCTGTTCGCGACACGCCGCCATGTTCCGCCTCCCTTCGCAGCACCGTACAGAATACGCGGCGCGGTGCAGCGACGCCCGTGAGTCAAGCAAGGACCAACCGACGGCCTTTCGGACCGAAAACACCCCCACGGATCTCGATCTAACCCGCCGCAGCCCACCCCATTGCAGGCGATGCCGTGCCCGCGACACCCAGAGAAGCTATCTCTCTGTGTGCTCTTTGGCCCTGCTCATTGACACGCGGTTTCCTTAGGTATAGGATAGAATTGATTCGGATCCCCGAAACGGCACCCCGCTACCGTACGGGACGCAAAGCCACGGATCGCGCGACCGCCGGGCTACCGAAAGGATCCATCGGACAGGCGGGCGCCGTGTTACCTTGAGCATCCTCGTCGCCCGCGGCGAAGAGCATCGAGGAGGCTACACATGAAGCGGCTGGCCATCGCAGCAGCGCTCATCGGACTCGTGGCGATCGTCGGGACGGGTGCCGACGTGCTGTTCCCTGGGCACGACCTCACCACCTACGTGTCGGGGATTCCGGACCCATCGAACCTGGCGATCGATCTCGCCAACGGAACAATCTACTACGCGGAGTACGGCTCCCAGCCGGGTGCTCTCTATCGTGTGAGTCCCGATCGGTCACTGACGCTTCTCACGCCGACCTTCGCCTACGATGTGGGCGACTGGTATCCGTACGTTGCCACCGAGATCGCGTTCGTCGACGGCCACGTCTACTCGGCTCTCTGCGACGAAGCGCTGGTTGAGGTTGACGTCGCGACGGGGGCGGCCGTCGAGCGGTTCGACTTCGGCATTTTTGGATGGGAAGCGTTTGACACCGAGACGGGGATCGCCGCCGCCGGGGATCTCCTCTACATCGTCGACGGCTACGGATGGAGCGACTCCCTCTACACCTACGATCTTGCGACCGACACCCCGGGGATGCTGGTCCCGCTGGGGTTGCCTGAGCTCACACTGGGCGCGGAGTACGATCCGATAAGCGATCGGTTGTTCCTCTCCGCCCAGGCGCCAGCCGGTACGACCGCGACGGCGTACTACGAGGTGGACGTTGTTGCGGAGACGCTGGATCTTGTGGCGATCGTGCCGTGGGCCGTGGTGTATGGCATGTGTGAATCCTGCTCTCACTTCGCCGTCGATCCGACGGGAGAGTTCCTGTTCGTGAGAAACGGCGACCGCGTACAGCGGGTGACGATCGCCGACGGTACCGTGGTCGACTTCGTCACCGGGCTCACGGTCGAGGGATACTACGACTTGCTGTTCGGGCCGTCGTCGAGCGGACACGGAACGAGCCTCTACGTCTCCGATGAAGACAGCATCCTCGAGATCGCGGGCTTCGCCGGGGAAGCTCGTCGAGTCGTCCGCTACGCGCTTCTCCCCGCGGCGCTCGCCGGCTTCCTGCAGCGCGGCTTTGTCCTGCCGCCCGGCGAGGAAGCGCCGCGGATCGGCGAGCTGGCGCTCTCGGCGGTGTACGAGATCGGTGAGGTAATCCGCGGCGCGTGCCGGCTGTGCGACGACACCGGAGCGCCGATCGATGCCCGCTACCTCACGCTGACCCTCTACGGCGTCACCGTGGGCGAGGCGTTCGACGTCCGCGTCCCGCTCGAGACCAAGGTGGTGCGCTGCGATCCCGAAACCGGGAGCTTCTGCTTCGAGTTCGAGACCGACGATCTTGTGCCCGGCCTCTACGATGTGCGGATCGGCTACCCCCACGGCGCCGTCGCCTGGCTGCGCGTCCAACTCGTGGCTCCGCCCACCGACTAGGAGGAAACGTTCGGGGTCACGTCTTTGATTTGCGCCTTTCGCCCGCGTGCTTCGGCGTGAGGGCGCATAGATACCCAAATCAAAGACGTGACCCCATGGTTTGCTACGGCGCCGGGTCGAAGAGCATCTCCCCGTACTGGCCGCTGTCGTCGTACTGGATGACCAGCTGCCCGTCGTCGCGAATCGTGAACGTCTCCGCGGCGGCAAGAAGCGTCAGGAACGTCGCCTCCTGGTCCAGGATCTCAGTGGGCTCGCACGCCATGAGCGTCATCCACGCCGGGCCAAAGGAGATCTCGTCGACAAACGCATCGAGCTCCCCGCCCGAGAAGGTGTTGCACCCCCCGCAACCGCCGTAGGTCTTGAGGTCGGCGGCGAACTCAAGCCGCGGCAGCGTCCCGCCGAGCCCGGGGATCGCCGACGTCGGGACCCCGGAGGGGCCGTAGCCCGTGAGGATCCAGCTCGTGCCGGCAAGCGCCCCCGCAGGATCGGGCCGGAACGTCAGCCGCTCGCAGCCCTCGTGGTACCCGAGCACCAGCCGCCCGTCATGAAGCTCGTAGGAATCGGCCATGAGAAGCGCGGCGATGAACTGGTTGTCGCGCTCCCAGTAGGCACCGAAGTCGCAGAACTGGATGCTAAGCGACGGGGAGCCGATGCCGAACGCCACACGACCGACCAGGGCGTCGCCATCGAGGCCGAGGCAGCAGCCCCGGGCCTCGACCTCGTACTCAAGGAACCCGTCGGCCGCGGACGGCGTCGGGGAGAACGCAAGCCCCAGGCGCTCCGGGTCGTCGAACGGAGACACCGGCGTCGGGTATGCACTCGCCGGATCACAGCCACAGCCGATGCTCTGGAGGAGCCATCGCGTTCCCGCGAGCTCCGGCGAGCGATCTCGGCGGAACAGCAGCACATCCGCCCCGCTCGAGACAACCACAAGGGTGTCGCCTTGGAGCTCGTAGCTCGTGGCGTCGAACACGCCGTCGCGGAACGCGTTCTCCTGGGCGGTGGTCGCTGTGTAGGGACAGCCGGCCGCGCCGGTGGTCGAGGAGGCGATTGGTCCCCCGGTGATCGTGCCCGCCCGTAGCGTCCACGTGGCGCTGACGGCGCTGCAGTAGGCCCGCCCCTGGACGAAGACCTCGGTCCACCCCACGCCGCTGTCGGTCGGATCGCCGAACTCGAGGTAGAACGGGTGAGCCTTGTTCGCGTCGATGAGTGCGGCGGAGCTGCCGTAGGCGTCGAGGACCCAGCGCGTACGGGTAAGGCGCGCTGCTGTATCCCGCACGTACACCAACTGGCGCACACCGCTGTCGTAGCTGAAGGTGAGCCGGTCTCCGTCCACGCCGAACGTCCCCGAAAGGCCGGCATGGATCGCGTCTTCCTGCGCGTCCAGCTCATCGCAGTCGCCAACGCAGCCGATCATCGTCTGCGTCCAGTTGGCAAGCTCCATGCGGTTGCCGATGGCAAACGTCGTGTCGGCCCAGAACATGTTGAGTCCGTCGGTTCCCGCGAGGCTCGTGAGGTCCTCGGCGAACCCGAGCACAGGCACCGCCCATCCCGCCGCCGGCGGGTGCGGGTCGCCGACCTCACCGAACGTCTCGAGGGTCCACGTCGTTCCCGCGAGGTCCGTGCTCCAGTCCCTCTCGTAGACGAGGCGCCTGCTTCCTCCGTCGTACGGGAACACGAGCCTGCCTTGGTCGAAATCGAACCGCTCCGCGTGGCCAAGCTCCATCTGGTCCTGCAGATCGTAGAGCGCGGCGCAGTCGCCGATGCAGCCGATCATCGTGCTCTGCCAGTCGAGAATCTCTATCCGCTCCCCGCGGATGTCGGTCGTCCACACGAACAGGTTCAGCCCGTCGTTCCCACTCACGTTCCGTAGGTCCTCGGCAAAGCGCAGCGCCGGTGCCGCGCCGACGGCGACCGTTGGGTCGAGCGGCGCGTCGAGCGAACCGTAGCCGGAAAGCACCCACGACGTGCCCGCAAGATCGGCCGAGCGGTCGCGGCGGAAGCTGAGCTCACCGCCTGCGCCGTGAAACACCAGCTGTTCCGCTGAGAGGCGATAGCTCGACGCGTCGCCGAGCAGCGTTAGGTACGCGTTCTCTTGCGTCAAGACCGCCGGGAGACACGCCATGAGCGTCATCTGTGTTGGTCCGAGCTCCACGGACGGACCAACGAACCACGCGTGCGTCGTGTACCAGTTGCAGCCAGAGAACCCTGACACGGTCGCAAGATCGGGTGCGACCGTGAGGGTAATCGTCGTCTCGGGAAGGACGGGTGTGGGGGCCGAAGGATCGCCGTAGGTCTCTAGGATCCATCCTGTCCCGGCAAGCTCCTCGGAGACGTCCTTCCGGAACACGAGTTCGCTCAGGGCGCCTGCGTAGGCAAGGCGCAGCTCATCGCCGGCGACGGTGTAGGCATCGGTCGAGGCGAGCGCCTCCACGAACCACGCCGGATCGGCCGGCTGGGTCGCACCGCAGAAGTTCGCGGTGGTCCACTGTACCTGGATTTGCATGTTGGCGTCGTCCACCTCGATTCTCGCGCCGATGCAGGTGCAGCCGACGTGGCCTGTCAGCCGGTCAAGATCGGGCGAGAACTCGATGCACACCGTTGTCGCAGGCGCAGCGGACTGCGGCGCCGCGACCGGCCCAAACGCCTGGAGGTACCAGCGGCTCCCGGCAAGGCCTTCATCACCGAGGCAACACGGAGCCGCGACCAACCCCAGGACAATCCAACAAGCAGCCACTACACCCGCACATCGCGTGGGACGGTTCATGTTCCAAGCCTCCTTGGCGGCAGATTGCCGCACTGTCGGCGGTGCGACGCGCCGTTCGCGCCGCGCCGCTCGTGGGTTCCCGCCCCAGTGCGTCAAGGCGAGATGCCCCACACTGGCGGTCGCGACTTCCGGTTTTCCTCCACATCCCGGCGAGGTGACGTCGAGCCCAGCTCACGGCGGATGCGACGACAAGACGGTCATGCCTGTGGAGGATGAGCTCCCTCCGAGCCATGCCCTCACGCCTGCCCGCAGTTGACACTCCCGTTAGGAGCTACCAGACTGTCAACAGAAAGCCTTGCGTGGAGTGGCGCGTTCCGTGGTGCTCCTGACGGCAACCGTCGGTCGCGTCGAGGTTGCGACGACAAAGGAGCGTGATGTACACGATGCTCATGCGAAACGCAGTACTGGCCGGCATCCTTCTTACCGCAGCCCTCGCCGTCTGTAGCCTGGCGACGACCTACAACAGCGAAGAAGACCTCCCCGAGCCCGACATCGTCATCACCGATCGCACCGGTGATGCCGAACTCGCTTACGGCAGCGGAAGCGCCGGAACCGGCTGGTTCGACATCCGGGAGATCCGCGGCTACGTGGTCGAGGGCGGCGTCGCCTTTGCCATGTTCTGCAACGGATCAATCCCTTCGGACGGCGTGCTGCTGCTGCTGCTCGACGTCGACGGCGAAGGCGGCGCCGTGGGGCGCGGACCACTCGACCGTGGCAAGTGCAATCAGGCAGGGTATGACTTCGCCCTCGGCGTCCTCGGGAATGACACCGGGCTGTTTAGCATCTCCGCCTCACACAACTGGCCGGTCAACCGAAGCATTGGACATTGGAGGCGCGGGAAGGTGGCGTATTTCGAAGTCACTTGGGAGCAGCTTCGCGGCATGCCCGACACCCTGGCCATCAGCAGCATCACCGAAGGCCATGCAACCGGCGGCGTCGCGCAGGACATGACCCCGAACCAAGGCGCCGAGATCCTCGACGTCCTCGCCGCGGCCGGCGCTGGACTGGACTTGCAGACGGTGTTCGAGACGGGGTTCGACGGCGACGCCCTGGATGCGGGATGGCGATGGCTGCGCGAGGATCCCGCCCACTGGGCACTCGGCGAGCGCCCCGGCTTCCTGACGATCACCACCCAGGAGGGCGGCCTGTTGGGGGATGCCAACACGGCGTGCAACGTGCTGCTTCGCGACGCGCCGTCGGGCGACTTCGAGATCACGACCTACGTGGAGTTCCACCCCAACGAGAACTTCCAGTTCGCCGGGCTGATCGTCTACGAAAGCGACGACCGGTTCCTCGCGCTCGGGCGCGCCTTCTGCGGCGCCAGGCTCCTGAACTGCGTCGGCAACGGCATCTACTTCGACGCCGAAGGAACCGGTCGCTCCAGCACCGAGAGCTTCTCCGCATCGCACGGCCTCGGGCAGGCGTACCTGCGCATCACCAAGAGAGGAGCGGCCTACAGCGGCTACTACAGCGCCGACGGCGTGATCTGGGAGCTGATCGGCCGCCATCTGACCAGCGGCTTCACCCCGCAGGAGGTCGGCCTCTACACGGCCGACAGCGACACCGGCGCCCGGGAGATCCCCGCCGAGTTCGACCTCTTCCGCGTCGCCGCCGCGGTGGCAGCCAACAGCCCGTAGAAGACAGCGGGGACAGGTCCTTGAGGGACGCATGGGCGTCGTGCAGGTGTTCATGCGTCAATCGAAGACCTGACCTCGTTTCTCTTCTAGTTGGTCCAGGCGGGCTGGAAGCTCTGGCCGTGACTGTGCGTCAGCTGCTCGGCGTCGTGCGAGTCGAGAGCGCCCGCGTAGAGCTCGGCCGCGGTGCTCCCAGTCTCTCCAGTGTGCGGCTGTTAGTCCTCACACCATCCGCACCAGGAGATGATCGAGACGCCGCGGTCAACGAGGGTCTGAACCTCCTCTGAATCGTCGAAGCTCACGGCGTTGCAGCAGACGTTCACGCTGTCGCCCCGTCCGATTCCTGCGTTTCGAACAAGCGGCGAGAGATCACGGATGCGGTTGCCCAGCAGATAGAGCCATTGAAGCTCCGTGAGCTCCTCGATCGGTCGGATGTCGACAATCCGATTCCCCTCCAGATTGAGCTCCTCTAGGTGCAGCAAGCCCGACAGACAAGAGATGTCCACGATGTCGCTTCTCGGCAGATACAGGGCTCTGAGATTCGCGAGTCCCGACAGGTGACATACATCGACGACCGACGCGTCGATCACGTGGAGGACCTCAAGCCTGGTCAGGCCCGCCAGTGGCCTCAGGTCGTCCAGGTTGTCGGAGCCAGAGACAAAGAGCTCTATCAGGCCGGTGCAGTACTCCATGCCCTCCAGAGTCGAGACAGGTCCCTCGGCATCGAAGCCCGCTCCAAGGGTCTGCAAGCCGGCAACTGCGGCGGTGGACAAGGGGCCCTCGAGGATTCCAAGCTCCTGGCGGATCGCGGCCTCGAGCGCGGGATCGGGGAAGGTGACGGCGGCGGCACCGGCCGGCGCCGACACGGTGACATCGTCGATGTAGACGTGCGAGGCGCCGGATCCGCTTCCCGGCGGATTCCCCAACGTCTCGAAGGCGATCGTCCCCTGACTGTGCGGCTCAGGATCGTCGAACTCAAGCTGCAGGGCGCCGTCGACGCGGATCTCCAGATGCCCGCCGCACACGCTCACGCCGATGTCGTGCCACACACCGAGCGGAAAATCGATCTCCCCCCACTTGGTGGCAAGATCGAAGTGGTTGTTGTGTGGCTGCTCCTTGCCGATGTAGGTCGAGTTCTCGCGGAAGCCGAAGACGTATCTTGTGCGCTGACCGTAGGGTTCGCTGACGCGGCAGTTCAGGTGCACCCCGCCGGAGAGCACCTTCACCCGGAACCGCACGGTGTAGTCCGTCCACTCGTCCGCTCCATCGAAAACGGCCCATTCCCACATCCCCTCGCCGTAGAGCACGTGGTTGCCGCTCGCCTCCTCGTGCACGCTCCAGCCGTCCCACAGGGTCCATCCGTCGGCGGCGCCGTCCTCCAACGTCTCGGAGACGAGTACCACGTCCTGCGTCGCAGCGCACACAGCGACAACACACAGACAGACAACCGCCAATCCAGCGACAACCGATGCAGACTGCCCACGCGACCGTCTCATCATCTCCCTCCCTCCATGAGACAGTCCTTAGCATATTCCAAGGACTGCTGTCAAGCTCTCATGCGATTCGAGGCTGGAAGGCCGAATGGCACCCGACCGTGTCGCGCACTGCCCGCCGGTGCGCCGCGGTTGATTTCCACGAGCAGTCATCGCGTCTACATTCGTCGCAACCGTAGATCTATCGCTAGGCTCTGCTCAATGCCACAAACATTTCTTGCGATGTGCAAGGTGGATACGTATTGTGTAGCCAAGTCCTTTGCCTGGTTGGTCGGCACAAGTCCCGCCTTCCTCCTGGGTGCGGGGCGCCCCCCGTGCAGGCGGCGCACGTCGGTGTATCGTCATTCGCGGGACAAGGAGGTCACGTGATGCGACGGAGATGGGAACGTGTTGGCCTGGGCATGATGGCGGCGCTTCTGGTGACAATCGCCCTGGGGATCTCGGGCTACGCTGAGGATCCCTGCTACGAGGACGTGGTGGTGACCGGCTGCGGCTGGGAGTTCGTGAACCAGCGGCTGGAGTTTGTTGCGATGGGCACTGACTTCTACATGCAGTTCTTCTTCTACGACTACCCCCTCTACCTCTACGAGTCCGTGGGCGATGGCGGGGTTGTCGCGCTCGGCTACGTGGAACCCGAGGGGGTGTGGTGTCTTCTGGCAGGTGTCGGGTCCCAAATGGCGACATACGCAGTGGAGAGCGACGGATCCTCGATCCCCACCACTGGATGGGAGCTGTGGAGTTGGATGGGCGGAGATCAAGAGGACTACCTCCCGCCCCCGCGGATCTCGGGCGGAGAGCCTTGCGACGAGCCCATCCGCGAGCCAACCCTTGATCTGGTCCCGACAGGAGACGCCGGCTTCCTTGACCGCGGCTTCCCCGAGGGCAAGGAGCCTCCCGTGGTCGGTGAGATGGAGGTCTCCGCATCCTATGCAGCGGGTGAGCTGATCGGCGTCTGCTGCCGTCCCGTGAACCCGGACGGCACGCCCGCCGACGTCCCGTACCTCACCCTCACCTGGTATGCCGTGACCATCGGCGAGGAGTACGACTCGCGCAAGCCGATCGACTCGACGATCGTGCGGCCGGGACCCGACGGTGCCTTCTGCTTCCAGATCGACACCGCCGGGTGGACACGCGGCTACTACGATCTACGCCTCGGCATCCCGCTCGAGAGCGTACAGTGGATCCGCGTCGAGGTGACCCCACCGCTTACGTAGCCTACATCTCCGGGGTCAGGTCTTGCATTGTCAAACGGGGTTTCGGCAGCTCCGCGGGTGGCAATGCAAGACTTGACCCCACCCACCTTGCAAGCGTTCCGTTCTGGCTGACGAGCTGGCTTGCGTCCGTTGCCTAGAAGCCGGGGTCGAACGGTCGATCCGGCAAGAACCTGGCGTGCGCGATGGCGACATCGGAGAGGTTGCTCGGGTCTTGATAGACGGCGAGCAGCGTGTCGCCCTCCTGGGCGTCGAGCGACGGCTCACCCGAGCCGTCGGGCTGCAAGAGGACGCACTCCACGCTGACAAACTCCCCCGTGTCATCCCCCGTCTCCTCGAGGTCGATCGCCGCCCACCGGCCGTTGCGCAGGTTCACGACAAACAGCTTCGGTGCGCCGGCAGCAAGCGCGATCGGCTCGGACCCCAGCGCCAGAAGCTGCGCAACGCCGGACACGAACCCGCCGCGTAGACCGAACGGCAGCCCCTGGCCGCCGTCCCAGAAGGCGTCGATCGTCTCGCGTCGGTAGTCGTCCTCATTTTGATCGGGATCCACCACGCGGACGCGGATGCACGAGTCAGTGATCATGGAATCGATGTCGTTGCCGTCCCCGTCGAGGAACCCGACGTGGCACTCCACCCCATCGAACGTCTGGGTGTCGGCAACCACGCCGAGATCAAAGGAGATGTCGTTCGCCAGGCGCACGGCGTCGATACGCGGCGGGAACGCGGTCGCTATGTCACCGTCGCCAAGGTTCGAAAGGCCATCAGGCCCCCAGCCATCGTAGTCCACGTCGTTATAGCGAACGTAGAACGCCTCCTCGTTCGCAAGCTCGACCCGCCAGTTGTCAGGATGTACCCGGTATCGCTCCACCGACGCGCCGTCTGACGGCCCCTCCTCCCAAGGCGGGAGAAGCTGGAAGCCGGCGAACGTGAAGAAGGCCGGCGCGTTGGAGCTCATCTCGTCCAGGATCACCCACTCCCGCTCCATCGACTGTGGCCCGGCAACCTGGACGACGAGCTGCTCGGAAACACACGGGTCGCGGTTGACGTTGCTGTCTGCAACCTCGAAGTAGAGCGGATCCCGGCCGAGCCACGGGGACTCCAGGGAGGCGCCCGCGAAGTCGGTGATCGTTGTCCGAGAACGCTGTTCGGCCTCGATCGTTGCGGTGGCGAGGGTGAAGTCGTCGAAGTCGTTCGGATCGAGGTAGTACGCCACGAGGACATCGCGCACGCCCAGCGCCTCGAAGCCCAATGCGCCGGCGATCGGCGCGAGCCGGAGTTCGAAGACGCCGGTGTCCGTTCCCGTCTCTTGTGCGTGGAACGAGACCGCCGTGACGCCGCGTGCATCCTGCGTGGCAAACCACGTCACATTCCCGTCCGCCCGCGTCGGGTAGCGGACGTAGTAGCGCCCGTCGGCGGCGCCGCGGACGCCGGTGGCGTTGGCCGCGCTGTCGTAGATGGTGTACCAGGCGATCCGCCCCGCAGCTGGCGAGGGCGCTCCGTTCGCCCCGTCGACCCCGCCGCTGGCAAGAAGCGACGCGAAGTCGTTCGCAGACCCCGCCTCCACGGGGTTCCATGATCCGGGGTTCACCAGGACGAACACCGGTACCAACTCGATCCTGCCGGGGTGCAGGTTCTCGTCCGGGTCAACCACCGTGAGAACCGCCGGCGCGCCGCCGGTGCGGTAGATCGGCTGGCTCCAGGAGATCGTCGCCCGCGTGTCCACGATCTTCACCTGGGTGACGGCGACATCGCCCGGGTCCATGGGGCTGGTGTACATCCCGACCAGGGTGTCCATGTTCTCCACACGTCCCGCAAGCGGCACCCCAGGTCGGGGCGCCGCAGCCGCGTCGGACGGCAGGACGCTTCCGGTGAGCCCCGGGAGTGCGTCCACCGCGTGGACGAACGCAAGCGACGCGTCCACCCAGCCGCGAACGCCGTCCTCGTAAACGAAGCCGCCGTGGCGCAGGGGCGCAAACACGCCGGCGTCCCCTCGCGCCACCAGGGTGTGGGTGTTGCCTGCGGGGGCCTCGAGATCCTCCGGATCCTCGCGCGTGCCGATCCTCACCGCCCGCCGCGAGACGAACAGGCCGGAGTCGGGTGTTGTCTCGATGAGGCAGTCGGCCGACGGATCGCCAGGGGTCTTCCCACTGTGCCCAATAAACGGCTGGTAGTCTGCGGAGCCGTACGGGGAGCCCGTCCCTCCAGCGCCACGCGAATCGTGGCTGATCCACTCGAGGCTTGCCCCCGTGTTCATGTCGAGAAGCCGCACGTCCGCCCAGATCGTCTCGCGGACCGCAGGATCGACGTTGGCGTCGTCATCGCGCACACAGATCCACAACGCATCGCCCTCCTGGACCCACCCGGAGTCGCCAGAGCCGTCCTGCCAGTAGCTGAGGTACATCTCGGAAGCAAAGAGGGCGGTCGACACAAGCGCGAGGATCGCAAACGATCCAAGGATTCCTATCCAAGATCTCATTCCAAACGCTCCTTTTCTACTGCCCCGGGGTGGGCGCTGCCGGTGGGAGGTCCCCGCCGATGCTGATCTGGATCGCGATCCACGCCGCGTCGCTGGGGTTGGAGGGATCCTGATAGCAAGCGATCAACGTGTCGCCGGGACGCCCCTCGAGCGTCGGCACGCAAGAGTAGGGCGAGGAGATCGCGACGCAGTCCAGGCTCACGAACCGTCCGGAGGACGCCCCGGTCTCGTACAGATCGAGCCCCGCCCAGCGGCCGTTCCTTGGGTTGAGGACGTAGATCCTCGGGGCGTTCCCGTCTCCGAAGATGTTCGTGTCGCCCAGGGCCTCGTGCACCGGATGACGGACGGATCGAACGAGTTCGCAGGCGAACGGGTTCAGCGCCTGAGGAGCAAGCACCGCCGCGGCTCCCGAGAACGCGTCGATGCGCTCGCGCCTTTGTGGGTCTTCGTTCTGATCCGGATCGACGACCTCAAGGAACACCGCGTCCGAGGTCTGGTAGCCGGCGACGCGTTGGCCCTCGCGATCCAGGAAGTACATCGCAACCGTCCCCTCCGAATCCGCCGGCACGACCTGCGTGTCGAACGCACGGACAAGGGCGAACGACACGTCGGTGCGCACGCGCGGCCACCGTATCGCGGGAGGCCACGCCGTCTCGAGATCCCCGTCACCCAGACCGGGAAGCTCGGTGTACTCGTAGAACGCGTCGTTATAGCGAACGCACAACGTCGCCTCGTTGGGCAGTTCGATCCGTCCGTCATCCCGTGTGTCGATCGTTTGCGCTCGAGCGAAGCTCCCCGGCAGCGCGCCCGCGAGAGGAGCACCGGCAAACGAGAAGAACGCCGGCGAATTGCTGATAACCTCGTGCAGCTCAAGCCATTCCTCTCCCTGGACCCAAGCCGGGGAGAACGCGTGAACCAGAACCGTCTCCGGGCAGCACGGGTCGACGTTGGCGTTCGCGTCGAGCACCTGTACGTACACGGCGTCGGCGCCGATCCCGTAGCCATCGGCCACCGCGCGGTCGCCGCGGACGAAAGCCGTCTCGGAGCGGATATCCTCGGCAACGCAGGCGACATCAAGGGTGAAGTCGTCGAAGTCGTTCGGGTCGAGGTAGTAGGCGACGAGCGTGTCCCCGAACGCGAGCCACGGCAAGTTGAGATCCGCCGCCAGATCATCTAGATCGAGCTGGAACTCCCCGGTGTTGGGTCCGGTCTCCCGGGCGAGGAACGAGACGGGACAGATGCGGTGGGCCGCAGGGGCCACCCAGTCGTCCACGGAAGCAGGGTAGTTGATGTAGTACCTGCCGTCGGCAGCGCCCCGAACCTCGTGGGCGTTGGCCGTGGCGTTGTAGATGGTGTACGGACTGATCGGTTGAGCCGGCGCCGCGACAGCACCGCTCCGACCGTCCACACCGCCGGAGCCCAGCAGACCGATGAACGTGGAGGGACCGCCCTCGGTGCTCGGCGTCCACGAGCCGGGATTCACCAGAACGAACACGGGAACGTACTCCACCCCTCCTGGATCGAGGTTCTCGTCGGGGTCACAGACGAGAAGCTGCGCAGCGGATGCCTCGTCCGCATAGACGCGTTCGCTCCACGCGATCGCGGCTTGCGTGTCGACGATCTTGAGGATGGACACTGCCGCGTCGCCGTCCTCGTCCTTGTCCCTGTACATCGCGAGCACGCTGTCCATGTTCTCGAAGTACGGCTCGCCGTTGCCGTCCGCGTGGACGAAGTCGGGGCCCGCCACGTGATGTCCCAGGACCGGCTCGTTGTACGAGGCGCGGCCGCCAATGCGAATCGGCCGATCCGAGACGAACAGCCCAACGTCCGGGCCGGTCTCGGTCATCGCGAGACCCGGCGCATCGGAGCGCACCCCCGCGAGAAGCGCCCCGGTATGCGGATCGAACAGCACGATGTCCGCGAAAAGCACATCGGGGCGAGCCAGATCGATGTTCTCATCTGGATCGTAGACCACGACCCACACCGCCTCTCCTTCCTGGACGACGAGCGCCCGGGCTCTCCCCTGGGCGTCGCGCGAGAAGTAGAGCGCCGCATCCGTCGCCTCGCAGACGATCCCTATCCCGAGAAAGCCGACACAGAGAAGACCCATCAGGATCCGCCACCGCCACCGCTTTTCCACGATGCCTCCTATACTCCAGCACGGTCTGTCCACCCATTGTCCGGAGGGATCACCGCTGTGCCAAGGCTGTGCCACACAAGCTGTCATAGATATGCAGTGTGTCGTAGTCGTCTGTTTGGGGATAGGCTCCGCCTAATGTCACAAACATCTCTTGCTATATGAGAGATATGACCGTATCCTGGATTCACGTTCTGTGCCCGCTGAGACGGCAGCCGCTCGGCCTTCTTCCAGGGCATGGAGCGCCGGCGCGCGACGCACGCGGCGGGCATCGGCGTGCGCGGGACAAGGAGGTCACCTGATGCGACGGACATGGGAACATGTTGGCCTGGGCATGATGGCGGCGCTTCTGATGGCGCTCGCCCTGGGGGTCTCGGCCTACGCCGAGGATCCCTGCTACGAGGACGTGGTGGTGACCGGCTGCGGCTGGGAGTTCGTGAACCAGCGGCTGGAGTTCGTAGGGATGGGGCACCCCGAAATAGAGTTCTCGCCGGACCACCCGGTCTTCATGTCTGGAGATCCTCTTGGCGGTCACGGGGTCGCACTCGGCTACGTGGCGGAGCAAGGCTTCTGGGGCCTGGTGGCCTCCGCCGAGCTGGGACCCGATCTGGTTCTCGTCTTCTACACGGTGATGAGCGACGGATCCTCAATCCCTTCTACTGGCTGGACACTCTTCGGCTTCGAGGGTGGGTCGGAAGAAGACTACCTTCCGCCCCCGCGGATCTCGGGCGGAGAGCCTTGCGACGAGCCCATCCGCGAGCCGACCCTTGATCTGGTCCCAACAGGAGACGCCGGCTTCCTCGACCGCGGCTTCCCCGAGGGCAAGGAGCCTCCCGTGGTCGGCGAGATGGAGGTCTCCGCATCCTATGCAGCGGGTGAGCTGATCGGCGTCTGCTGCCGTCCCGTGAACCCGGACGGCACGCCCGCCGACGTTCCGTACCTCACCCTCACCTGGTACGCCGTGACCGTGGGTGAGGAGTACGATACGCGCAAGCCGATCGACTCCACCATTGTGCGCCCGGCCCCCGACGGCACCTTCTGCTTCCAGATCGACACCGCCGGGTGGACACGCGGCTACTACGACCTGCGCCTCGGCATCCCGCTCGAGAGCGTACAGTGGATCCGCGTCGAGGTGACGGTCCCACTCACGTAACCACATCCTCGGGGTCAGGTCTTGCAATGACGCATGCAAGCCGAGCCGCTCTGCGCGCGTGCATGCAAGACCTGATCCCCACGAATACCCGGCTGGGAGGGCTGGATCCAGATCCACACACAAGCGACTGAAACGATCGCCCACTACTTCGCCGCCGTTTCGTTCGCCCCCGGTCCCCGAAGCTCGATCCGCATCGTGGAGTGAGCGTGCCTCCGGCCCAACCCGAGCTTCACCAACACCGGGTCGAACGACCACAAGAGCACTCCGGGGCCGGGTTTTGGATCTACGCGTCAGGATCTACGGGAGGTTCATGGGGCGCTGCCGGCAGCGCCTCGGGACCTGGTGGTTGGCGACGTACCAAGGGACGGAGCCTTGCTCCAGCGTACGCCTCAAAGACGTGACCTCGCATCTTGTGCCGAGAGTGGGTTTGGATCTGCGGGCGGACATCTGCTAGATCTTCATGCGGCAAGGAAGGACGTGACCCCATTCCGTGAGGAAGGAGCGGCGGCGTGGTCGATGCGGCGGAGCTGAAGCGGCGAGAGTACGTGGGGCGCGTCAATCGCGCCATCGACTACGTCCGCACGAACCTCTCGGGAGATCTGTCGCTGGAAACGGTGGCCGAGGTCGCGCACTTCTCGCCCTACCACTTCCACCGCGTGTTCAGGTCCATCGCCGGCGAAACGCTCAACACCTTTATCCGCCGCGTCCGCGCGCAGAGCGCGGCCTCGCAGCTGATCCAGAACCCTGGACGTACGATCACCGAGATCGCGGTGGCCTGCGGCTACTCGTCGCCCTCGGCGTTCGCCCGCGAGTTCCGCCGCCATTTCGGCGCGTCGGCAACGCAGTTTCGTGCCGGTGGTGACGCATCGCTCCTCCGCTACCGCGAGCAGATGGAGGGGCAAGGCGTCTCGTTCACCAACCCTCCCGATCTCTCCGCACGGCGGACGGAGATGGTGTTCCGCGCCGAGGTTCGACGACTGCCGGAACTGCACGTCGCCTACGCGCGCCACGTCGGTCGCTACCAGGAGATCGGCCGGGCGTTCGAGCGACTGATGCGCTGGGCAGAACCACGCCGCCTCACCGGCAAGCCCGAGACGCAGGTCCTCGCGGTGTACTACGACAACCCCGACGTGACCCCTGTCGACCGACTGCGTGCCGACGCGTGTATCACCGTCCCCCCAGGCACAAAGGCCGAGCGGGATGTCGGGATCATGGAGATCCCTGGCGGTCTGTTCGCCGTCGCCCACGTGGAGATCGACATCTCGCAGTACGGGGAGGCGTGGGACCGCCTGATGACCGACTGGATGCCGGAATCCGGCTACCAGCCGGACGGGCGCCTGTGCTACGAGAACTACCTGAACGACCCCGCCACGCATCCCAAGGCAAAGCACATCGTCGAGATCTGCGAGCCGATCCGCCCGCTGTAGCGAGCTTGGAAGGACGTTCATCATCTCCCCCGGCGGGACGGCATCGCCGCAAGATACGCCAACCGGTCCGCAGCATCGGTCAAACGCTGCGCAAGATGCGGGAAGACACCGCCGCTCCAAGTCCGTACGCTGGCCCCATCTACTTGAGGACAGGAGGTTTCGAAGATGAAGTTCGAAGCGACAGTCAAGCAGCTGCCCGAGCGGTTCGTCGCCTGCGTGCGGCACGTAGGACCCTATCCCAAGATCGGTGAGGCGATCCACAAGGTGTTCTCGTGGGCAGGTCCCAAGGGGCTGGCGCAGTCCCCGACGACAGAGTGCCTCGCCGTCTACCACGACGACCCCGAGAAGGTCGACACGGAGAAGCTTCGCTCCGACGCGTGCCTGACCGTGCCGGAGGGCACCGCGGGCGATGACGAGGTGAAGACGATGCGCATCCCCGGGGGGCTGTTCGCCGTGGCCCACGTGGAGATCGACGTCTCGGAGTACGGCGACGCGTGGGACAAGCTTGTCGGCGAGTGGATGCCGGAGAACGGCTACACGACCGACGGCGCCCGCATGTGCTACGAGCTCTACTTGAACGATCCCGCTCAGCACCCGGAGAACAAGCACATCGTCGACATCTGCGAGCCGGTCAAGCCGAAGTAGCGGAGGGAACAGCAACCCCTACGACGCGGGCGCCATCTACCGGCGCCCGCGTTTCGTCTGTCGGCGCCGTAGACCGCGCCGACTCCCCGTCGGCAGAGCCGAGGCCCGCATCCGGCGGGTTGAGTACTATGTCCCCGGAACTCGGCGAGGAGGTAGCTTTGAGGATGGCAATGCGTTCAACCGTTCTGATATTCCTGCTAATGGCTTTCGGCTCATCCTTGTATTCAGCAGGTTCGGCACTGGGAGAGTTCGAACCGGTGCTCTCACCATGCCGGACGTATCGTGCGTACATCGGCAACGGACCCAATAGCAAGGACCTGCTCGTGAGGAACCTCCGAAGCAACCGTCTCGCGAATCTGACGCAGGACGATCTTGAGGACGCCCACCCTGCTTGGTCGCCGGACAGCGCGCGGATCGCCTTCAACTCGACCCATGAGGATGGGAGCATCGTACTGTCGGTGGCTGATGTGGAGAGCGGTGAGATCGTGCGGGTGGCCACCGAATCGGAGCGGCCGATGAGGCCGTTTTGGATCACGGAGACCGTCATCGGCTATACCGATGAATCGACATCCGAGGTCCGGATCGTCTACGTGGACATCGCGACTGGAGACAAGAGCGAAGCCGTGGTGGGTAGCCGGAGCCCCTCGGGCCAATGGGAGAGAGGGGATGTGCAACGACCGGGGTTTGTGGAGGCGACTCCAGACGGCATCGCCCCCGGCGGCGTCACGCTGCTGACATACTCCGCGAGACAGGCGTCCCGGCTCGTCCAGATTCCCGGTGAGGCTTACGCATACTGCCCGGTCGAAGCAGCAAACTTCGATGCTGTGAGCGAGCAAGACACCATCACGTGGGGAGAGAGCCGATCCGAGGCACAGCGAGAGATCGCCTGGAGCCTCCTTTGGCGCGGCCTCTTCTACCTCCCAGGAAGGCAGAGCATCACCTTCACCGTCGACTTCGACCAACGGGTCTACCTCTGGATCGATGGCGAGCTGCTCTACGAGACGCGGCGGACAGATGGGCGCCCCAAGCTCGTTCACGAAACGGTGGAGCTATCCGCCGGCGTTCATCGAATTGACCTCGTCTACTTCGACGATCTGGGGGGCGGACACCTCGTCGTCTCATGGGAAAGCGACAGCATCCCGTACGGCACCCTGTCGAGCATGGTCGTGGACTGACCCAATGGGCAAGGTCACGGAAGCCTATGCGGATCAGGACTCGCTGTCGCGAGGCGGGTCAAGCCCTGCATACGGATCGAACCCCGCGTGCGGCGCTGCCCCCTCAGGCACGTCAGCACGGGGCAGCGTGAACCAGAACGTACTGCCTTCTCCTGGTTCGGACTCCACCCACATCCGCCCGCCGTGGCACTCGACGATCCGTCGGCACAAGGCCAACCCGGCGCCGAGGGAATCGGGACTGCGTTGGAAGTCCAACCGCTCGAACATGGCGAAGATCCTCTCGAAATGCCGCTTCTCGATCCCTGTGCCGTTGTCCTTTACGAAGAAGCGGACCCGGCTGTCCTCGCGCGGAGTGGATTCGGCCCATCCAACCTTGACAACGGGCAGCGCGCTGTCGTTGTGCTCTGCACCGTTTGCGGCCACCTCCTCGAACAGCTGGGTGATCTGCGACCGTACCCCCTGTACGTCGGGCACCTTGTCGGCGAGGTGGAAGGTGGTGTGGGGGTGGCTTCGCTTCACCTTGCGCATCACTTCGCGAAGCAACGAGTCCATGGCCACACGTTCCACCATTTCCGGACGCACGAAGATGTTCGACAGGCGGAGCATAGCGGCGATCGCCTGTCTCGCCCGCGTTGCCGTCTGGTGGAGCTTCGTTAGAAGCGCGACACCTTCCTCATCCAGCTTGTCCCCGTAGTCCTCCAGCAGGAAGCCACTGAAGAGAACCGCGGTACGAAGCATGGGCTGCACGTCAAGAGCGAGCGGACGCTGGAACTCTTGAAGCCTCTCGTCGGCATAGGCAAGCCGCCGGACGCGTTGCTGCCAGCGATCGAGATCATCCAGCACCGTCAACGGTCTTCCCGACTCGTCGCGCAATAGGTGCCCCCCTTCGAGCATCCTAGCACGATCTCACTTGGAGCGCCGCCGATGGTAGAGACCGACCGAGTAGGATCGGTGCTCGTCGCAGCCTGGCGGTTCGTGGGGCACGGACCGTTCGTACGTTGGGGGTGCCGATGCCAGCAACGTCCTCATGGGCGAGGACGCAAAACCGCTCGCAGCGCCTGGCCTTCAAGGGGCGGGCCGGGTTTTCCAGGGGCGCTGTCGGAGGCGGCACGAGCCTTCTCCGACAGCGCCTAGATCGCTACCCCACGGTCACCTGGGCGGAATCGAGGAGGATGTAGGGGGCGAGGCCGGCGACCTCCATCTCAGCGTCGGCGGTCACCTCCTGCTCGCGGCTCACCGCGCGCACAGCGCGGAAGTCCTCGAACACGTTGCCGGCGAGCATCACCCGCTCCAGGTAGCCGATCGGCTGGCCGTCGCGGATGTGGAAGCCGCTTGCCTGAACGGCGTACTGCCCTTGGAGCAGGTTACAGGAGTGCAGCCCCGCCGTCCTCGTGACGAGGATTCCCTCCTCGATCCCCGCCATGAGATCCCGCCAAGGCTGCTCGCCCGGCTCGATGATCGCACCGAGCCAGTTGGGGACGGGCGCGTCCTCGATCTTCTGGCTGAACATCGTGCGGCGCAGCGCGTTGCCCGTGGACGATGTCCCCAGATCCTCCGCTCCGGCAAGATCGGTCAGGAACCCTTGCAGGACGCCGTTTTCAATGACGGTTCGCGGCTTCACCGCGACCCCTTCGTCGTCGAACGCGCGGGCGTACGGGTGACCGGCGTGCGTTGGATCCTCGCGCATGGTCAGCCGTTCGCTCAGGATCTGCTGCCCCACCTTCTCCGCGAGCGGCGACGCTCCCTTGGAGACACTGCCGCTCCCGAGACACGCCGCGAGCGTCTGCGTAAGAAGGCTGCTGGCATACGGCGAAAGCAGCACCGGAAGGCGCCCGGTCGACGGCACGGAAGGCGCGGCGCCCCAGCTGCTCCTCTCGATCAGCTCCTCCAGCCAGGCGTCGGGCACCTCCTCTGGGCCAACAGAGATGCGTCGGCCCGCGGCCCCGCCGCCGCCCGCGGCAAACGGCACCTCCACGCCGAGGGTGACCCGGGAGAACGCCTCCTCGGCGGCCGCCCCTTCGGTCGTCTCGACGGATCGCTCGCCGGACGCCGCTTCGCAAACAAGGT
>Ga0272442_10000609_pt1 | contig 56335 bp, 42 predicted proteins | sample SSMForm2O_FD_200262 | JGI IMG/M metagenome (GOLD analysis project Ga0272442, IMG submission 200262) | Marine sediment archaeal communities from Little Sippewissett salt marsh, Falmouth, MA, United States - SSM-Form-2O | ecosystem: Environmental > Aquatic > Marine > Wetlands > Sediment ...
ATGAACTTCGGGCGGGCCATGTGTTCCTCCTACCGCCGGAATTAAGCCAACGGCATGGAAGGACGCATGGCCCCATTTGTAAAGGGATTTCATGTCGCTTCGCTTGCTAAACCGAACACGGATGATGGGCCGTGCGGAGGTGATGCCAAGCTCTTCACAAACCGCATCCAGCCTCTTCCTGCAGGCCTCGACGGCCCTGGAATCGATGTCCCAGCCGTGAATCCTCTGGACGGACGCGACCAGCTGCGCTGGCGATTTCTTCGTTGCAGCCAGCTTTCGCAGGGCCGCCTCCAGGAAGACGCCATCACCACACGAAGGATCGAGAAGCGTCTTCTTGCCGCCGGGCCACGGAAGGCGCTCGAGCATGGCGACGGCAGTCTCCATTCGCGTATAGACACGCCCGTTCAGCTTGTCCTCGGAGATGCCCAGACTCACAAGGTTCGCACGCCGCTCCGAGATGAGCGTCGGGCCATTCGAGTTCAGCGAGCGTCGTCTCGCCATGGTTCCTCCATCAGGAGTTGCTCACGGTGGCACGCAGATTCCGGCCTTTGGTTCTCGCGAGACCGTCCCCCGAGAGGCCGTGGGACCCCCCGGCACAGGTAGCTCTTTCAGATCTGGTGGTCATCGCTGACCCGCCCCTTCTTCCACTCCTCGAAGTTGTGCAGGATCGCCTGCACGGCCTCGTTGGCCGTATTCCGTGACGCGCCGAGGCGTAGCCTGCCGCGAGGCCTGTTCAGGAACTTCCGGTAGCGGCGATCGTCAAGGCTCGCTTGCTCGATGATTCCGTTTGCAGCCCGGCCGATGGTGATCTTGCCGCCGCCCTTCCGAACGAGGTGGACCACTTGCCACAGGAGTGACTGCATCTCCCGAGGCATGTTCAGGGTCAACCGGATGTCCAGCATCCTGGTCCGGAAGCTGGACGCTTGCTGGCCACCATTGGCGAGGTCATCGGCGATCCGCTCCACGACCGGGTGCCCCCGCCCGGCGAGGATCAGTTCCCGGAGCAGCAGCTCCTTTGCGGCCTGGTTCACGGTGACGCTCTCGCCGTCGAGGTAGATCTCTCCGGCGAGGTACCGCAAGTAGGTCCAGCTTGCCGGCGTCAGCGGGACGGTCAAGGGATATCGATCGCTCATCGTTCACACCTCCGATCGTCAGTCCGGCCATCGCCCAGCAGCGGATGCTCTGCGGGCTGGAACCAAGACCAAGTTTGCTTTTGGGTCCGCCGCTTCGCGCGTCGCGCGCGCGGGGGTACGGCACGCCCGCCTTCGGCGGCGTGCGGGCGCTCTACGCGTATACGCGTGGGCATACGCAATGCGTAATGCCGCGCGGGTCGAAAGGTACCAGGGCGGCGGAAACAACGCTGCAGGAGGACGCAGAGGTGCTGACATCCGTACTCCACCCCTATAATGGGAGGGATGGGCAGGTAAACAGCTCATCCTCCCGCCACCACTAGCCTTTCTCGCCGCCGTCAAGGTTCTCGTCCGGGTCCTCTTTCATGACGTTCCGCCACACTTTCTTCCAGGCCTCGAGACCCCGGGAGTCCAGCAGGTGGCGGGTCGGATGAACGGGCTCCTCGACGTCGACCTTGAGGGCAAGGCCAAGTTCTCTCTTGGCTGCTTCCACCATCGCCCACCTGGCCGTCACGACGTGGCACTCGAGCTCCTCCTCCGGCGCCTCGATCACCAGGGCGTCGTGGTGCGGGGCTGTGACCTTCACGCCGGCCTCGATGGCGAGCACGCACGCCTTGCGGAGGATCTGGGCGCAGCTGCCCTGCAAGGGGAAGTTCATCGCGCTGGTCGTCCTGGTGTCACCGGTGATCTGCTGGGTCCACCCGCCCGGGTTGAACTGGAAGCATTCGAGAAAGGCGAGGTCCAGCTGGCCGTCGAGCCACTTCCAGTACACCCGGAACCGCTCTCGGTGAGCCTGCATGAGCTTGGCGGCCCGCTGCTTCGCGTTCCTGCCGCCCAGCATGGCCGCCACCGAGGCCTCTCCGATCCCGAAAAGCAGACCGTTGCCCAGCGGCTTGTACCGGTCGCGGATCTCCTTCGGCGTGTTCGCCTTCGTGGCGCTGGCTTTCAGCTCGCCGGACATCTTGCCGAGCTCGATGTAGATGTCTGCGCGCTGGTAGACCTCGAGCATCTCGGGATCGCCGGACAGCACAGCGCCGATGCCGAACTCTGCGCTCGAGTAGTCCAGGTAGATCAGCACATGGCCCGGCGCGGCGATGATGAAGCCGCGGTTCCACCGGGCCAGGTTCAAGGGGAACTCGAGGGAGCTGGCGTTGTTCCTTGCGGTGGTCGTGTCGAAGGGCTTCATGTCGAATCGGCAGCGGCCATCCACGACGATGGACAGGCTGAACGGCTTCAGCTTCAGCGTCCGCCACGTCTCCCGGAAAGGCTCGAGGACAGGATGCGAGCGGGTGAAGTCGTCAACGACATCGTTCGTCATCTTGAGGTCGCCCTTCGAGTCCTCGGGCCAGGGGATGCGGTGCTTCTTCGTGAATGCCTTCAACCGCTTCTTGTTCAGCTTCAGGCCGTCGTACATGCGGAGCGTGTCGAGCTGTCGCACGATGTCGACCTTCCTCTTCCTGTCGGCCAGGCACCGGCAGAAGCGGTTGTAGGCCCGAGCATCGATCCTCATCCCGCTGCGCTCCATCACGGCAACGGCCGCCATGTAACTGCCGCGGTCCAGCGCCTGCACGAGGGTGATCTCGGTGTTCGGGACCAGGTGCGGATACAGCTTCTCCATCACCTTCAACGCCCGATGTCCGTCGGTGATGTTCCAGTGCTCGCGCTTCTTCTTGCTCGGAGCCTTCGGTGCGAAGCCACGCCGGCTGCTCCCTCCGCCGGTACGGGGAACCTCCAGGTCGAGCTTCTGGAGGATCTCGTCGACGGTCACGTGCTTGTGGTCGAACAGCCCGTTCGTACAGTTCCGCGTCTCGACCATCAGGTCGAGGATGTTCGCCGGGACTTCCCAGCCGAGCTCCAGGAAGCAGCCCATCGTGGCCCCGCCGTCCCAGACCACCACCAGGTCGTCGGGGCCGAGACCGATCGGCGGGGCGCGACCCTTGAGGTCGCGCAACTGGGTGTGATCGAGGGTCAGGCTCTGCCCGGTGGTGCGGTTCTTGACGACCATCGCGGTCGGCCTCGGGACCTCGCCTCGCGGGCGGGCGTAGGTGAACGCGAGCAGCACGATCGATGTGAAGAACGCTGACAGCATCAGTCCTCCGGGGAAAAGTGGCGGGAGCCTTCTCCCATCCGTGGTGGTGGATCTGTTCATGGCTCGGCCAGCCGATCGAGGACCGCCCAGTGGTCGAGCGAGGCGATGCGGTGATCCTCGTCAAAGGCGATGTCGAGTAGCTCGTCGATGGTCAGCTCGGGCCAGTCCGGCTCGGGGTACTTGTTCCTGGTGCGCTTCCTGTCGTAGTGACGGCCGCTACCCTTCTTGACCAGACTGATGAACTCCTTCATCGCGAGATCGAGATGGCGCTTGAGCGGACCGGTGCGGGACGCCTTGGGCTTGCCTTTCTGGTCGACCATCAGCGGGATCAAGTAGACGTTGCCCTGCCGGTCTATCGCCAGGTACAAGGTCGCGCGCCGGATGTCCCGCACGATGTACGCGACGAGTTCCGGCTTCATGATCCGGCAGTACAGCGGCCGGCGGCGTCCCCTGCGGGATCGGAGCTGGAGCAGGTATCCGGTCCACCGCTTGGCCGGGTCGGGATGGACCCGGAACCAGCGGTTCAGCTCGGGCCGGTCCACGATGATGTGCCCCGGTTCCCAGAAGGTCCGGACGAGGTCGGGGAAGGACTGCAGCAGCCGCAGGCCACCGATCTCCTTTCGTAGCTCGGCGATGGTCTTCCGGCGCTTCATCGTGGCTCTCCGGCCTCGGGAGATTCCCCGTCCCGGGGCTCGGACCCGGAGCGGGGATTCCCGAAGCGACATCGCGAAACAGGTCAAAGGGCTAGTCGTCGTTATCATCGCCGTCGTCGTGAGGAACGATCAGGTCCACATCGCACTCGACCTCGTTGCCCCAGGCGTGCCAGCCCTCGACATTCTCCCGGGCGAAGAGCTCGATCCGCGGCAGGTCACCCATCAGCTGGACGATCCGGTCCCGGACCTCCGGCGGCTTGGCCGAGTGCTCACCTCGCGGGGCAATGATGACCTGGCGGACGCCGGCATCGACCCGCTTCGGTTTCCCACGGACACCGAGAAGCACCAGCTCAGCGTTGGACCTGGTCCAGTGACCCATACCCACGCACGGGGTACCCGCCTTTGGATAGGTCTTCACCCAAGTGAATGCCAAGGTCTTGAATGCGAAACCCCAAGTCTCGATGATCTCAAGGCCGACCTCGAGCTGCGGGGGGGTGATCCAGAGGAACAGCACCGCGTCCTCGGCCGCGATCGAGGCCACGTTGAGCCTGGCGATCTGCTCGGGGGTGAGGGTTCCGTACTTGTAGTCGACGCCGCGCTGGCCGGCATGTGCCTTGTCGCGGTACGACCAGGGCGGGTCAGCGTAGATTATGGAGTAGGGCGAGCCGCTGGCGCGCGAGCTGCCCTCCAGTCTGCTCCGGTATCTTGAGGGCGTCAGGCCCCCGGATGTCGGGTTTCTCATCACAGTTATAACCTCCTGCACTCTGTCGGTGCTTTGCTGCGGGGGGAGGACCTGGTAGGATCGCGGTTGAAGTCGTGGGCGGTCCTACAAGGGCTCCCCGAATTCGAGGCGTCCAGGATTGCCGTCCTGGGCGCCTCACTTCTTGGACAGCGCTGATGCCCGGTCGCGGCGGTCCACGCGCTCTTGGACCCGGGGCCGGGCTCACCGATCCGGCCCTTTGGTCAGCGGGCATCGTCATCTCCAGAGCGGCCATTGACGGGCGCCAAGGCCAGCTCAAGACCCTCGAGCACGAGGTCGGCCATCGCCCGCCGGTCACCAAGGAAAAGCGCGCGGTAGTAGCGACCGAGTTCCTCGTCCTCGACCACATGAGGCTTGTAGTCGTCGAGCTCGAAATCCAGATCAAAGACATCGGAATCGAACGGGAGACCGCGGTTGCTATTGAGGAACTCCCTCAACATTTCCTTGAACTTGGGCAGGTCTGGCTGGGTCTCAGATAGAGCCTCGATGAACTTAGCATTGCGCTCCGCGCGGCAGTAGCGCAGCGCAAGGGCGGGGTCACTGGGAAGCAGATTCCTGATCGGCCCGTCGTACGACCGCGGGATGGACTCGGTTCCGAGGAAGCTGAGACCAGCTTCGGCCGCGGCGAAAAAAAACCGTGCCTGCCGGACAAGGGTTCTGGCCTCATCGTCGATATCGTAGGGTACCAGACTCTCGAGCTGCCTTAGCTGAGCGCTCGTTTCATCATCGTCGAAAAACAGTCGATCATTCATCTCGTACCTCCTCTGCCGGTCGGTATCACGCGACCGAGTTGTGCAGGTCCCTCACGTGGGTGCCCGCGTGGGTTTCTTAAAGCCTCAATGTCGCCCTCGTGCCAGGGCGCTTGTTTTTCGTGCTCTGGCGGGATTTCTGGCCTACTCCTCTCCACCCACAAGGTTCGTTGAGGCCAGACGAAGCAGGGCGCGCCGAGGAATCCTGCGGCTACGACCGATCGTCACGTAGGCCAGACGCCCGCTATCCATGAGTGTGTAGATCGTGGACTTGGAAAGGCCGGTGAACTGGGCTGCTTCCCTCACCCGGACCAGACCGTCCGCCACCAGAACTTCGGCAGTGCTCAGTCGATCTTCCCCTTTTTCCTTTGTCATCTCGTTCTCCTGCGTCCTATTCTGCGTTCTCCTTCCAGATACGCCCGTAGAATATCATACTCTTGACAAGAGCGATGCAACACGATAATGGATCTTAAGAACGATAAAGACCGTGAGGTTGCTTGATGTCCAAGGAGAACCAAGAGACCCTGGAGCAAAAGCGGAAACAGATGCTCGCGGCAGAATTCGGCAAGGAAGTAGACTCCAGGATTTGGAGTTTCCTGCGCAAGCATGACCTGCTGGAGATCGACTCTTTTTCTGAGGTGCACGAGTTCTATTCGGATCTCCTGAATATGTTCGAAGATAGTGATGTTCCTCGGCCACAAGAGCCGGGCATGCTCGAAGATATCCCACGCGAAGGACGTGGCGACGAACCGGGCACGCTCCGCCAAAAAAGAAACAAGCAGGAGACGGCACCGGAAACGAGGACAAACCGCGAGAGGAGCGGGGAGCCGACGGTGGCTGTAGAGGAGAGACAGCGGGCACTTGCGATCGCAATAGCGCGATGCGCAGAGACCGAGCCGGAGTCCACTTGGTTCCGTGAGAAGCACCTCGGCGGACGAGTCCTTGAGCCTGCGGAAGCCGACGAGTGGATTCTTAGTAAGCACAAGGAGGAAGGCGAGCCGACTCTTTGGATGTCTCGACCTATACAGACGAAGAGGGCCAGCCGTTCCGGTCGAAAGAAATCCCCAGCAAGGAGAGCGATACCACGCAGGTGGGCGAAGACGACTCCGGAACTCAAGCAACTGTGCTGGATCTCGGCCTCGGACGACGGGAAGCAGAGGAAGGTTCCGGTGGTGCAGGATGGTCTGCTCGACCATCTCCGGCGGATCAGTCTGTGGCTGTCTTTGAAGTACAGATGGACCGAGGCGCAGGCAACCACATTCGTTCTCACCGGTCGCGTGCCGGAGATATCTCTGGTGCTTGGTCGGGTGTCTGTTGCCAATCAGATGCCGGTGTGCACCAGGATCAAGCTCGAGATCGATCCCGCCGCGTCGCCCAAGGCGGTCATGGCGCGGTACAAGAAGATCCGGAACAAGGTGATCCCAGGGCGGTTCAGGGCGCAGGAGAGCAAGCATCTCCGGCTGGCGTTGTTCTTCTCCGATCCGGACGAGTCGGGAACCTGGTTGGAGAGAATGCGGCGATGGAACGAGCAGCATCCTGGCGAGCAGTATGAAGAGGTCCGTCTGTTTGCCAGGGACTGTAGCACCGCGTACAAGAGGTTGATCGAGCCTGGCTGGGCCAGCGCGCTTCAGGGCAGATACCAAAGGAAGATGTTGCTTGAGCTCATGCTCGACGAGGAGCAGGCCGGTGTTTCGTGGGAAGAACGGATGAGCCGGTGGAACCGGGAACATCCGCAGCACACGTACCGCGACGTAGAGGAATTCAAGACGGACTGCCAGGAAGCCGGCAAGGGGGAAGGTGTGATGCATTTCTTCCGAAGGCTGAAGGTTGGTGACCATGAGGAATAGAAGAGGCCACGGTGAGGGCTCGATCTACCGCCGCAAGGACGGCCAGTGGTGCGCCTCCATGTTCGTCGGGTGGGACGAGCAGGGGAAGTACCAGCGGCGCGTGGTGTACGGCAGGACCAAGCGCGAGGTCAGGGAGAAGCTGGCCCGGCTGCAGGCGCAGGTCCTGGACGGCCTGCAGGTGAAGCCCACGCGGATGCGCGTGTCCGAGTACCTGGACCACTGGCTCGAGCACGCGGCCCGGCCGAGGCTCCGGCGGAGCACGCACGACAGTTACAAGAGCACGATCAAGCTCCACCTCAAGCCGAACATCGGCGGCGTGCGGCTCGTGCAGCTCCAGCCGAGCCAGGTGCAGGCCCTGTACAGCCGGCTCGAGAAGGACGGCGCCTCACCGAGGACCCGGCTGAAGGCGCACGTGGTGCTGCGGTGCGCTCTCCAGCAGGCGGTTAAGTGGGGCTATCTGGTCCGGAACCCGTGCGACGTGGTGGACCGGCCCAGGGTGGCGCAGAAGCCGATGCGATACCTCGACCCCGACCAGGCGAAGCGGTTCCTGGAGAAGGCTCGGGAGGAGCGGCTGTACCCGCTCTACGTCCTCGGGGTGACGACCGGGATGCGCCTGGGCGAGCTGTTCGGCCTCCAGTGGAAGGACGTCGACTGGGAGAGCGGGGCGCTGACCGTGCAGCGCTCGCTGCAGGAGCTGAGCGGCGGCGCCGTCGAGATCAACGCGCCCAAGACCGCCAAGGGGCGCCGGCGGGTGAGCCTCACCACGAAGGCGCTCGGGGCGCTGCGCGAGCACCGCAAGCAGATGCTGGCCGACGGCCACCGCAGCAAGTGGGTGTTCTACGACTCGCGCGGCGGAGCCCTGCGGCGGAGCAACTTCACGCGGCGCTCCTTCAAGCCCCTGCTCCAGAAGGCCAAGCTGCCGGACATCCGGTTTCATGATCTGAGGCACACGGCGGCGACCTTGCTGCTCTCCCAGGGCGTGCACCCCAAGGTGGTGCAGGAGATGCTCGGCCACGCCACGATCGTCATCACCCTGGACACGTACAGCCACGTCCTGCCGTCCATGCAGCAGGAGGCTGTGGCCAAGCTCGACGAGCTGCTCGGCAGGTGAGTGCCGCCAACTTAGCTACAACTTAGCTACAAACGGACATATTCCGCGCCGGGCGGCTGTTCCGCTCGGCTCCGTAACTGCATGTGATAATGATTGTTTTTCTGGTGCCCAGGGACGGAATCGAACCGCCGACACGGGGATTTTCAGTCCCCTGCTCTACCATCTGAGCTACCTGGGCCCAGAGGGCGCATAAGCTAGATCGTGGACGGTAACGCCGTCAAGTCAATTCTAGGAGGTCGGACGGCGTGGCTAGCTGCTCTCCCAGGCCTCGCGGACCCGGCGCTCGACCTCGGCGATCGCGGCTTCGACGTCGGGGAAGTCGGCCGGATCCACGGGCTCGCAGGCGGTGATCGTGATCGGCACGTTGGCCTGCGTGCACATCGCGTGGCGCGGCAGGATCTCGTAAGTTCCCTTGAGCACCAAGGGCAGGGCCTTGAGCCCGCGCTCCATCAGGATCGACAGCCCGCCGCGCTTGAAGGGCTGGACCTTGCCATCCGGGGTTCGCGTGCCCTCGGGGAAGATCAGCACCGGGTAGCGGTCGTCCTTGTTCATCGATCGCTCGACCGCGTTGGCCAGCTTCTCCCGTGCCTCGGCGCCCCGGCTGCGGTCGATCAGCACGGCCTGCTCCCTCAAGTACGGCCCGACCACCGGGAACCTGGTGATCTCCTTGCGCGCCACGAAGCGCACGGCCGTGGGGAAGTAGGCCAGGATCAAGAACCAGTCGAGGTAGCTCGCGTGCGTGGCGGCCACGCAGTACCGGCGCAGGCCCTCGGCGTGCTCCATGCCGCGAACCGTGACGTTCAGGTCGAGCTCGCGGGCCAGCGCCCGGCCGAGCAGGCGGGAGATCTCCTGGATGATCGGTCCCTCGGGCGGATCGATCAGGTCGGCCACGCGGCGCACGGCGTGGAACTTGAAGCAGGTCCAGAACACGCGGGTCCACTCGTTGGCGATCTTGTACGCGGTGGGGATGTCGATCTTCTGCCTGGACATGCGTCCCCCGAAGGACCAGACCACGAAGGGGATCTATAGCCAGAGTGAGGGCAGGGGGTCAAGGCGGGTCCATCGGCACCCTTCGTGCACGTGTGCGGAGAGTGGGCTACCGCCGCCACGCCCTGGGCGTGGGACGTCGGATCGGCCCGGTGAGGCGGTACCCGTACCGCCCGTCCTTGCCCTTGGCCCGCTGGATCAGCGACAGGCCGCCCTTGATCGCCTTGTTCTTCTCCAGGAACTTGTCCGAGAAGCCGAAGATCGTCTTGAGGTTCAGCCGCGAGTTCTCGATCTTGTCCGACAGGCTGAGCGTGCCCTCGACCTGGGCATTGATGTCCGGGCTCTCGGCCTCGAGCTTCTTCAGGCTGACCCGGCCCTTGTCGACCTTGGCCGAGAGGTCCAGATCGCCGATCTGGATCGGCGGGAGCTGGAAGCCGCGGACCTTGCCCCCGAGGATCATCGCCTGCTCGAACCTGACCGACAGCTCGCCGTTGGCCTTGGACAGCCGGCCCTTGTCCAGCACCACGTGGGCCTCGCCCGAGGCGATGCCGCCGACCTCGACGCCGGTGTAATCCTCGAGCGCCTTGGCCTTCTTGAGATCCAGATCGCTCCAGCGTACCTCGATGCCGGTGCCGCCCGTCTCCTCCCCGTAGGTCCCCGACAGCTCGCCGCCGAACAGGTCGGTCGACACGCTGACCGTGATGTCGCCAGCGAGCAGGGCCAGCAGGCCGAGCTGGATGCTCACCTGCTCGAAGGCGAAGGTCGGCTTGGGCTTGCCCTCGACGGCCCGGCCCCGCCGGGCCTTCTCGTACAGCCGCACGTTGGTCAGGTCGAGCCCGCCGAGCAGGCTCGGCTCCATCAGCGCCACCTCGATGCGGTAGCCGCTCCGCTTCTCGGCCTCGCGCAGCACGCGGCCCTTGACCCGCTCGAAGGGGAAGGTGTTGAACAGGCTCGGGATCAGGATCAGCAGGAAGAAGATCGGATACCCGATCACCTTGAGCCAGCGGCGCTTCTTCTTGCCGGCCATGATCAGCCCTTCTTCTTCTTGAATGTCGAGATCTTCATCTTGGCGTCCAGCAGCTTGTCGTTATCGTAGCGCCGCTTGAGGGTCATGCTCTTGAGCACCACCAGCTTGTCCCGCGACTCGATCTCCTCGAGGAAGCGGACCAGCATGTTCATGTCGGTCTTGTTGATCTTGACCTGCACCGCCTCCTCGTTGATCGTGTCCTTGCGCGCACCCTTGCGCGCGCTCGACGAGGCCTCCTTGATCTCGGTCAGGCTGATGCCGTTTCTCCGCGCCGCCTCGTCGACGTAGGTGAAGAGGTTGATCCGATTTCGCGAGATCTTGGCCACGTTCTGCCGGTTCTTGTCCTGAGCCGCGTAGTACTCGGAGGCCAGGGCGTCGACCTTGAGCATGCCGCTCTGCTTCTGCTCGATGCGGCGCTCGCTCTCGTCGAGCTTGTCCTTGAACCACAGGCCCACCATCGTGCCGATGAACACGATCACGCCGACAACCGCAATGCCGACCAGCGCGCGCTCGCGGGTGCTGAGCGCCGTGAGATTCAGCCGTTCCAGCAGGGCTCGCATCACTGCCTCTCCTTCAGCCGCGCTCCCGGCCGGACGGCCGGACTGGGGCGCATCGGCCCGCCGGGCTTGGGTTGGATGTCGGGCGCCGTCGGAATGGGCCGGGCGGGCGGCCGCGCTGGCACCGTGCGCCGGGGCGTGGTCGCCGGCCTCGCCGCGGGCGCCGGTCTCGGTGTGGGCCTGGCGCCCGGACGGCCCTTGACCACGGGCTTGGCGGCTTTGTCCTCCTGCGCCTCGGCCTTGTCCAGCTCCTCGGGCGTGAGCTCGTGACAGGACAGATCGAAGTCGATCGAGAACTCCAGGCTCTCGCCGGAGATGCTCTTGCGCGTCGGCCCGCGCTGGATGTCGCTGAAGCAGCGGTACTTCTTCATGCTGTCCACGAACTCGCCGATCGTGGTCAGCGTGTCGGTCTGACCCTTGATCTTGCACCGCCGTTCACCGATGTTCACCTCCTGGAACTCCATCCGGGTGCCCGACGGCGTGCGGTTGGCGATCTCGCGGAAGGCCTCCAGCGCGGTCACCTCGGGCAGGCCGACCGAGCCTCCGCTGCCGTCCTTGATCTCCTGCTGCACGATCGAGAGCACCTTCTTCGGGTCGTCGAAGGGCTGATTCACGATCTCCTTGCTGATCTTCCTCAGGTGCTCGGTGACCCGCGACTCCTCCTGGCCCAGGAAGTAGAGCTTGGAGGCGCCGTTGGCCACGAGCAGGGCCAGGATCGCGGCGAGCATCGCGGCGACATGGATCAGCCGCCCGCGCAGCGCCTGGGTGTCGCCGCGGAAGGCGTACGATCCGCGGCGGAAGTTGATCGGTGCGGCGCGCTGACCGCCCAGGCCCTGCAGCGCCAGGGCCAGCGGTCGGACCAGCGAGGCAGACCGCGCCGCGCCGTCGGGCAGCCGCGAGATCTTGTCCTCGGGCAGCTCGAGGGGCAGCACCTCGATGTCGAGCCGGGTGGCGAGGAAGCGGTCAAGGTTGCGCAGGCGGGCCGAGCCGCCGCAGAGGTGGACGCGTTCGACCTTCTTGTTGCCCGCGGCCACGCCGACCGCGCGAAAAGTCTGTGACAGCTCTCGCACCACCGGCCCCAGCGCCGAGCGGATCGTCTCCGAGATGCGGGCGCGCTCTGCGCCGTCGGCCGACTCCTCGTCGGTCTCGATGAAGCCGTCGACCCGCTTGCCCTTCTCGGCGCGTTCCTGCGGCAGGTCGAACTCCCGGGACAGCCCGTCGGTGATCGCCGCGCCGCCGCCGCGGATGGTGCGGCCGGCCACCACGCGGCCGGCATCGAGGACGCACACCCCGGTCTGCTCGTGGCCGATGTCGATCACCGCCTCGAGCCCCTCGCTGCTCGGCTCGATCACCGAGCCGAACAGCGAGGCGTAGGCCAGCGCGTCGACCCCGACGATGCGCGGGTCGAGCCGGGCCTCGCTAAGCTCATCGAGGAAGGCGTCGAAATCGTCGCGCCGGCAGAATGCGACCAGCACGCGCGCATCGTCGGAGGAGCGCGTGAGCAGCCGGTGGTCGTAGACCACCTCGCTCAGCGGGAAGGGGATCTGGTCCTCCAGCTCGTAGGGCAGGGTCTGCTCGATCTTGCGCGCCGGCAGGGTGAGCGTGCGCACCGCGGCCTTGTCGCCTGGCATCGCGGCGATCACCACGTCGGCCTGGAGCCGGTAGTCCTCGAGGAAGTGCGCGATCTCCTCGCCCAGCGAGATCTCCGAATCCGGCGTCGCCGAGACCCGCTCCTTCTCTGCATAGCCCAGCAGCTCGAAGCCGCGAAAGCCGCCGGCCACGATCGCCGCCTTGAGCGAGTGGCTCCCCACATCCAGTCCGAGCAGCCGCTGGGGCATCAGTCGACCCTCCAGTACACGATCTTGCCGCCGGGAACCTGCGAGGCATCGACCACGGCGTTGATCCGCGTGACCGCCTGGCCCACCTCGCCCACGGCCTTGATCGTGAACACCGAGCTCTCCACGCCGGCGACGCGACCGAGCTTGCTCTCGTTGACGTTCACGCCGTCGGCCTTGAGGTAGTTGACGAAGTCCTTGACCGAGTTGATCAGCAGCTCGTCGTTGCGCAGCGCGACGAACTCGTAAGCCAGCTCCAGCACCTGCAGGTCGGCGGCCGGCGAGTGCATCGGATCGTCGTCGGGCAGCGAGAAGCGGATCAGCGCGGCGATGGTCGGCGCGTCCGCGGTGAGCAGGTTGATGCTCTTGCCCCAGATCGTGAGCTGCTCGCCGAAGAGATGCATGAACTCGTCGTTCACCCCGCGGACGAGGTGCAGCTCGTGCAGGGTGTCCAGCGGCGCGTTCTTGCTCTCGTAGGGGTCGTCGAGCGTGGAGTAGCGGTCGTCCTCGGGGCCGGCCGACAGGCCGCTGCGCTCCTCGTCCGCGTCGATCCAGTCGATGATCGAGGCGATCAGCTCCTCGCGATCGGTGAAGTTCCCGTCGCGGTCCGGATTCTCGAAGAGGAAGTTGTACTTGGCCGGCCCGGTGAGCTGCAGCATCAGCCCGCGGAACTGCTGCCCCTGGGTCTTGTACTGCGCCATGTTGATGTTGATCTTGCGGTCCTCGTCGATGATCTCGGCGAAGAAGTGGCCCTGGAAGTTGCCGAATCCCTCCGCGCCCTCGAGGGAGAAGCCCTCCAGCTCGCCCTCGAACAGGCCCTCGCCGCCGAGCGCGCCCGAGGTCAGCGCACGCGCCAGCTCCGAGTCAATCGGCACGATCTGCCAGATCTGGATCGGGAAGGGCAGCTGCTTCTTGAAGCGGTCGATCACGGTCTTCTGCACGTGGATCAGCACCCGGGAGAACTCCACCGCGGAGCGGGCCAGGAACTCGGCGCGCATGGCGTCCCGGGCGTTGGCCGCCAGGGCCAGCTCCACGCGGGACTCGTACGCGAATTCCAGCGACACCGCGGTGAGCAGCACGGTCATCGAGACGGTGAGGATCAGCGCCACGCCGCGCCGGTCGCGCGCCGCGCGTCGCAGGCGGCGGTGCCAGCGGCCGCTCATCGCAGCACCTCGTCCAGGGCGATGCGCGTCTTGGTGACGAAGATCTCCTCTTCGCCCGAGGGCGTGTCCACGGTCAGCTCGATGCGGACGAGCTGCGGCAGCTTGAGCGCCCGCTCGATCTGCGAGCTGTCCCATTCCTCGGTCCACTCGTCGGTGCGGTGATCGTAGAAGCGGAAATCCAAGCTGGAGACGTCGGGCAGCAGGATCTGGTGGTACCCGCCCTTCTCCGGATCCTCGTCGATGCGGCGCTGCTCGCGGCGGAACAGGGCGATCTGGCCCGGCTCGTCGGGATGGTCGTCGCAGTAGAACTGGACCTCGTTCTGGTCGCTCTCGTCCGCGTCGCGGATCATGCGGATGTGTCCGATCGTGGAGAAGATCAGCACGTCGCAGGGCGAGCTGTCCTCGTGCTTGAAGATCGTCTGCGTGGTCTTGGTCGGGCCCTGCCGCAGGGTGAGGAAGGCCATCTCGATGTCGCGGGCCATGCGGTCCATGGCGATGCGGATCCCGCGGTAGCGCTCGGCGATCTCCATCGCGCGGTCGCGCATGTCGAAGCTGCGGCGGAAGACCATCCAGATGCCGGTGGTGATGCTGACCGTGATCAGCATCGCCAGCATCACCTCGATCAGGGTGAAGCCGGAGGCGCGCCGGGCGGCCGCCCGGCGCTGGTTGTTGGTTGTTGGTCTTTGGTTTCTTGGAACCAATGACGCCGCCGCAGGCGGCAAGAAACCAACGACCCGGCCGCAGGCCGTCCCGTGCTTCATTGCGGAAACCTCAGATTCCCCGGAACCCTGGGGATGTTCGGCGTCAGCGGATTGCCCGGACCGCCGGGCACTCGGGGCAGGCCCGGGCTGCCGGGCTTGCCCAGTCCGCCCGCGCCGCCGGGCAGGCCCGGGATCGAGCCGCCGGGCAGGCCCTGGCCGCCGGCGCGCATCACGTCGATCAGGTGCGTGCTGACCGTGAAGCTGCGCTCCTTGGTGCCGCCCTCCATCCAGGTCACGGTCAGGGTCAGCTCGCGGAGCGCCTCGGAGACCATGTCGCGGATCATCCCGCCGTACATCGAGACCACGCCCTTGGTCGCCTCCTCGATCATGCCGGTGGCCTCGGTGTTCTGCGAGCCGAGCGCGCCGCCGGCGAGATCTCCGGCGCCACCGGCGTCGAGCCCGCTCTCGCCGGGCAGCGGGATCTCGACCTTGGTCAGCGTGGCCGAGCAGCCGATCTCGGGATGCTCCTCGTCCTCGAAGTCGCACTCCAGGGTCTCCTCGAACTCGCCGAAGCCCTTCTTGCGGATCTCGAGGATCAGGTCGTACATCTTGCCCCGGGCGAGCTGGGTCACCAGGGTCAGGTCGCGGGCCTTGATCACGGCCTGCGAGGACAGGCCCTGGATCTCGACGATCGCGGTGAGGGACATCGCGAGGATCAGCAGGGCGACGAGCGCTTCGAGGAGGGTGAAGCCGGAAGCTCGCCGCGCCCTGGCGCGGCGAGCGTTGTTGGTTGCTGGTCTTTGGTTTCTTGGAACCAAGGACGCCGCCGCAGGCGGCAAGAAACCAACAACGCGGCCGCAGGCCGCCGTCCCGACCCGGCCGCAGGCCGCTCCCCCCCTCATTCCTCCTCCTCCTCCTCCTCGGGCAGTTCGGCCCGTCCCTCCTCGAAGGCCACCTCGCCGGTGAGCGGCTGGACCAGCAGGCTGATGATCTCGCCCTCGCCGTCGTCGAGGTAGAGCACGGCCCGCTCGGTCATACCCGTGGGAAAGAAGTAGAGGTAGACCAGGCCATTCTCGGCGACGTCCTCCTGGTGCATGGCCCAGTAGCTGTCGAACACCACGTCGCCGGGCAACTCGGTGCTCTCGGAGAGGCGACCCTCCAGCGGCCGGAACTCGGCCGGCTTGAGCCGATCGACGCGGCTGAGATCGAAGGCGTCGAAGAAGGCGCTGCCAAAGGCGTTGGTCAGCGCGTTGTTCTGCATCGTCGCGGGCGAGTCCGAGCCGGAGAGCGACCGCTGCTCCTCCTCGAACTCCTCGAGATCCTCCCGCTCGCGCTGCTCGTCGTCGCTCTCCACCGCGGCGCCGTCGTCGATGACCAGCTTTGCCGGGTACAGCCCGAAGGGATCTTCGGTGTACTCGGCCTTGTACGTGGCCTCGTCGAGGTCGATCACCAGGCGCACCGTGGCGGCGCGCAGCGCGGCCTCGTCGCGCAGCGAGCGGACCGTGCCCGCCATTCGCCGGGCCGAGCTCTTCAGGTCTGCGCCGCCAAAGGCGTCCAGCGACAGGATCGAAACGCCGAGCAGGGCGGAGATGATGAGCAGGGTGACCGTGACCTCGAAGAGGGTGAAGCCGGGAGCGCGCCGCGCCGGCGCGCGGCGCGCGTTGTTGGTCAGGAGTCGTTGGTTTCTTGGTACGCGAGGTGCGCGTGCGAAAAACGTCCCGATCCTGGTCCAACGACGGCTCAACCAGTGCACCCTAAACCAACAACGCCGCCGTAGGCGGCCAGAAACCAATGACGCGGCCGACAGGCCGCTCTCAGATGTTCCACGACTCGATGTCCTCGTCGCCACCGTCGGCCCCGTCCGCGCCGTACGACTCCAGGTCGTAGCCCCCGCCGTGCTGGCCCGGGCTGATGTACACGTAGTCGTTGTTCCACGGATCCTTGGGCAGCCGGCAGCCCTTGAGGTAGCAGTCGCCGCCGCCCTCGCCCTTGCTGACCAGCGCCTCCAGCCCCTCGGCAGTGCCGGGGTACTGCCCGTTATCCAGGCGGTACTGGTCGAGGGCCTGCCCGATCGCGCCGATCTGCACGATCGCCTCGCGACGCTTGGCCTTCTCCAGCTGGCTGAACACGGCCACCGACACGGTGCCCACGATCAGGCCCATGATCACCAGCACCACCATCACCTCGAGCAGGGTGAAGCCGCGTGCGTCGCGCCCAGTACGATCCAGAACTCTGAGAACCCGGCGGATATCCATTCCCCATCCTCCCACGAAAGAACCCCGTCTCGCTCCGTCAGTTCACCTGCTCCATCATCTGCATGATCGGGAGCAGGATCGAAAACACGATGAAGGCCACGATGCCGCCCATGATCACGATCATGATCGGCTCGAGGGCCGTGGTCAGCGCGCCGAGGCGCGCGTCGACCTGGTTGTCGTACGTGTCGGCCGCGTTCTGTAGCATCTCCTCGAGCTGTCCGGTCTTCTCGCCGGTGGCGATCATGTGGATCACGATCGGCGGGAACTGGCCCGAACGCTTGAGCGGCGTGGCGATGCTCTCGCCCTCGCGCACCGAGTCCTTGGCGTCGTCTATCGCCGTGGCCATCGTCTCGTTGGCGACCACGTTGCGCACGATGTCCATCGAGGTCAGCAGGGCCACGCCGCTCTCCAGCAGCGTGGCCAGGGTGCGCGAGAAGCGCGAGACGGCGATCATCCGCAGCAGCGGACCGAACACGGGCGCCCGCAGAACCTTGCGGTCCTTCCACGCACGACCCGCCTCGGTGCGGAACACGCCGCGCAACACGATCACCAGGGCGATCGTCCCGCCGAGCATCAGGTACCAGTAGGCGCCGGCGAACTCGGCGATGGCGATCAGAACCCGGGTGATCAGCGGAAGCGCGATGTCGGCGCCCTCGAACACCCGCGTCACCTTGGGGATCACGAAGGTGAACAGCACGGCCAGGATGACGATGATGATGAAGGTCAGGATGATCGGATAGAGCATCGCGCCGCGGACCTTGCTCCGCAGCCGGAACTGGGAGTCGGTGAAATCGGCGAGGCGCTGCAGCACGATCTCCAGCGCGCCGGACTGCTCCCCGGCCTCGATCATGTTGATGTAGAGCGGCGAGAACACCTTGGGGAAGGGCGCCATCGCGTCGGCTAGGCTGGTGCCCTCGTTGACCCGATCCTTGACCTGGGACAGCACCCGCTTGAGCTTCTCGTTGTCGGTCTGGTCGACCAGGGCGGTGAGGCTGTCGACCAGGGGGATTCCGGCGCGGACCAGCGTCGAGAACTGGCGTGTCATCACCGCGAGGTCCAGCGCTGTGACCCGCTGGAAGGTGCGCCGCAGGTCGAACTGACGGCGCTGGCCGTCCGCGGCGGCCGCCTCCTTGCCCTCGTTCATGTCGGTGAGGAACACGCCGTCCTTGCGCAGCCGCAGCTTGGCCGCGCGCACGCTCTCGGCCTCCAGTATCCCGGCGACGTTCTTGCCGCGGCCGTCGACACCCCTGTACTCGAAGATTGGCATGGCTTACAGCGAGTCCTCCTGGGTCACTCGCAGCACCTCCTCGGTGGTGGTGATGCCCTCGAAGACCTTGCGCGCGCCGTCCTCGCGCAGCGTGAGCATGCCGTGCTTGCGCGCGACCTTCTTGATCTCGGTGGCCGCGGTGTTCTTGAGGATCATCAGCCGCAGCTCGTCGTTGACCGGCATCAGCTCGACGATGCTGGTCCGGCCCGAGTAGCCGGTGTCGATGCACTGCGCGCAGCCGCGGCGGCGATAGAACGGGCGGCCGCCGTGGCGGTCCGGGTCGAGCCCGATCTCCCGCAGCTCGGCGGCGTCGGGGATGTACTCCTCGCGGCAGTGTGCGCACACGCGGCGGATCAGGCGCTGGGCCTGGATCGCGATCACCGAGGAGGCGGTGAGGAATGGCTCGACGCCCATGTCGATCAGTCGCGTGATCGTGCTCGGCGCGTCGTTGGTGTGCACCGTGCTGAACACCAGGTGGCCGGTGAGCGAGGACTGGATCGCGATCTCGGCCGTCTCCAGGTCGCGGATCTCGCCGACCAGGATCACGTCCGGGTCCTGGCGCACGATCGAGCGCAGGCCGCTGGCAAAGGTCAGGCCGATCTTGCTGTTGACCTGGATCTGGCCGATGCCGGGGAGCTGGTACTCCACCGGATCCTCGACGGTGATGATCTTGATGTCCGGCGTGTTGATCCGCGACAGCGCAGCATAGAGCGTGGTGGTCTTGCCGCTGCCCGTGGGGCCGGTGACGAGGACGATCCCGTGGCTGCGGTGGATCAGCTTGTCGGTCATCGTCAGCTGCTCGGGCGAGAAGCCGAGTGACTCCAGGTCGAGCAGCACGGCGGACCGATCGAGCAGCCGCATCACGATGCTCTCGCCGTGGGCGATCGGCACGGTGGAGACGCGGATGTCGATGTCCTTGCCCGCGATCTTGATCCGGATCCGGCCGTCCTGGGGCAGGCGCTTCTCGGCGATGTTCAGTCCGGCCATGATCTTGACGCGGCTGGTGATGCTGGCCTGGGCCGCCTTGGGCGGGCGGGCCATCTCGTAGAGTATCCCGTCGATGCGGTAGCGTACCGCCAGGTCGCGCTCGAAGGGCTCGACGTGAACGTCGCTGGCGCGTTCCTTGACCGCCTTGAACAGGATGTTGTTGACGAAGCGGATGATCGGCGCCTCGTCCGACGCGTCGAGCAGGTCCTCGATGCCCTCGGCGTCGTCCTCGAGCTGATCGAACTCCTCCTCGCCGAGATCCTTGGTCATCTGTTCGGCGTTGGAATAGACATGGTTGATCGCGGCGAGGATCCGCGAGGGCGAGGCCACCAGCAGGTTGACCGGCCGGCCGAGGATCAGCTTGATCTCGTCGAGGGCGGCCAGGTCGAGCGGGTCGGCGCAGACCACGTCCACGGGCTCGCCGTCGCCGTCGCCCGCCACCGGCAGCACGAGGTGGGACTTGCAGAAGTTGATCGGCAGGCCCGAGACCAGCTCGGCGTCGATGTCCGTGGGCAGCTCGGCGCGGTAGCTCAAGTCCATCTGCTCGGCCAGGGCCTGGGCCACCTGCTCCTCGGTGACTGCGCGCAGGACGATCAGGACCTCGCCGATACGCTCGCCGCGTTCCTCCTGCAGGGCCAGCGCCTCCTCGATCTTCTCGGGATCGAGACCGGCGTTGCGGATCAGGATCTCACCGAGGCGCATGGGCTACTCCTCGGCTCCCGCCTCCGCCGGAGGCTTCGGGTTGGCTTCGTCGGGTTCGGGCGGCTCGGGCGCCTCGATCAGGACCGGCTCGCCGACCGCGGGCGCGATCGGCTCACCCGTCGCAGGCTCGATCAGCTCGCCGTCCTCGCCATAGGTCTCGCCTTCGACGCCGAGGATCTGCACCCGCGGGATGTCCTGCTGCAGCTCCTCCTGCTCCATGTCCCGCTGCTGCTTCTCCTTGCGCTGGGCGTCGAGGGTGCGGTGGACGTCGCCGAGCGGGCCGATCTTGCGCGTGTAGTCGATCGCGATCTTGATCTCCTTGGCGTCGCCGAAGAAGCGGTCGACGAACTCCTTGCGCTCGGCCATCTTGCGCTTGAAGATCTTGCGGAAGTCGCCCGGGTCCTTGATGATGTACGGCGTGAGGAACAGCAGCAGGTTGGTCTTCTCCTTGGTGTTGTCCGAGTAGCGGAACAGCCAGCCGAGGAGCGGGATGTCGCCGAGGAAGGGCACCTTGGAGATGCCCTCGCTGGACTTGTCCTGCATCAGCCCGCCGATCACCACGGTCTGCTGGTCCTTCATCACCACCGTGGTCTTGGCCGTGCGCTTGTTGGTGATCGGTCCGGTGCGCACGTCGCCGCCCTTGGTCAGCTCGGTGATCTCCTGCTCGACCTTGAGCCGGATGTAGTCGCTCTCGTTGATCTGCGGGGTCAGCTTGAGGGTCAGCGCCACGTCTTGGCGCTGGATCGAGACCACCGGGTTGGAGTAGTACCCGCCGGTCCGGCTGCTGGCGCCGCCGCCGTACCCGGTGAAGCCCATCACGAAGGGCACGTTCTTGCCGACGGTGATCGTGGCTTCCTCGTTGTCCGTGGTGAGGATGTGCGGCGAGGAGAGCACGTTGACGTCCGAGTTCTCCTGCAGCGCGATCATGATCGCACCGAAGGAGGGCAGGGGGCCGGAGAGGCCGGGGATCAGGCCCTCGGAGCCCTCGAGGTCGGGCCCGCGCAGGCCGGCGGCGATTCCGGTGAGCACGGTGGGATCGATCGCCAGCGAGCTCAAGCCCGAGAGGTTGGTGCCGAAGAACAGCGGGATCTCCTCGCCGGCCACGTCGAACACGTGTCCGCCGTTCCAGGCCACGCCGGCCTTGTTGTCCTTCTTCAGGCTGACCTCGAGGATCGTGGCCTCGACGAAGACCTGCCGCCGGCGGATGTCGAGCTTGTCGATCACGCGCTTCAGCGATGCGTAGTCCTTGGCCGAGGCCACGATCACCAGTGAGTTGGTCGCCTTGTCCGAGGTGACCTTGACCTCGCCCTCGAACAGCTCGGCCGAGCTGCCGGCCCTGGACTTGCTCTTCTGGCCCTTCTTGCTCTTCTTCTTGCCCACCCGGCCCTGGGCCAGGTTGGACAGCACCGTGGCCAGCTCGGTGGCGTCGGCGTTCTCGAGGTAGTGCACGTGCACCTGGCCGTCGCCCGGGATCGGGATGTCGAGATGCTCGATCAGCTGGCGCACGCGGACCCAGGCGCGGTCCGAGGAGAGCACCAGCAGCTTGTTCGTGCGGTCGTCGGCGATCACCTTGCCCACGGTGACCTCGCCGCCCTCGTCGCCGCCGGCGTCGGCCTTGCCCTTGCTCTTGCCCGTCTTGATCGAGGTCTTGCGGCTCTTCTTGCCCTTCTTGGATTTCTCGCCGAAGAGCTGGGAGATGGTGTCGGCGATGTCGGCCGCGTCGGCGTAGATGATCTCCACGATGTGGATCCGCTCGGCGCCGGTGGGCACGTCGAGCTTGGCCACGATGTCGAGCACGCGGCGCAGGTTGTGCGCCGTCTCGTTGAGCACCAGGGTGTTCATCGGCAGGTACGCCACGGTGTTGCCCTCGCGGGACTTGATCTGCTTGATCACCGTCTCGATGTCCTTGACGTCGGCGTACTTGAGCTGAAGGATGTAGGTCACCAGCCGGTCGTCAGCAGGAAGCTCCTCGTCGGACCCGTAGATCTTGATCGCGTCGCCGCGGGCGTCCTTCTCCTCGACGATCTTGAGGTACTCGCCGTAGGGCACCACGGCCAGCTTGTTCATCGCCAGCGCGGCGAGGAAGGCGCGGTACGCCTCGTCGGCCGAGACCGGCTGGGGCGTCATGATCGTGATCTTGGCGCTGCGCGCCTTGTCGGTGAGGATGAAGTTCTGGCCGATCATCTCGCTGACCATCTTGATCACGTCGCCGATGTCGGCCTTCTCGAAGTCGAGGCTGTAGTTCTGCTTGCGGGCGCGGCGGAAGTCGCGCTTCTTGCGCTTCTGGGTCGAGGGCTTGCGCTCCGACGCCTCGGGCGCGGGCGTGGCCGCCTTGCCGGCCCGCTTCACCTTGCCCGCGGCCGGCGCCAGCTTCTTGGCCCCGCCGAGGCCCGGCGCGAGCGGCTTGCCCGAGGGCGCGCGGGGCGTGATGCGGGCCGGGGCCAGTCTCGAGCGGATGCCCGGGCTGGGCCGTCGCTTCCTTCCCTTCTTCCGCTTCGGTTCCTCTTTGGAAGCATCTTCCTCCTCCTCCTCCTCTTCCTCCTGGGCCAGCAGCGGCGCCGGGGCCGCGAGCAGCAGGAGCAGGGGCAGCGCGAACGCGGCGAGCATGCCGCGAGAGCGATGTCGTCGCAGAGGAGGGATCCGCTTCGGGTGCGTGATCGTCTTCATCTTCATTGGATGGTGTACTCCATTGACTTGGACTTGCCGCGCCGCAAGAGGTCGATCTTGACGTGCTCGGCGTCCTGCAGCTTCTGGTAGACCTCGAGGGCCTTCTCCGGGCTGTCCATGTCGAATCCGTTGATCTTCTGGATGATGTCGCCGTTCTGCACGCCGATGCGCGAGTAGATGCTGCCGGGCCGGATGCTGAACAGCTTGAAGCCGTTGCCCTTGCCGTCCTTGAAGCTGGGCACGATGCGCGCGTCGGTGGCCACCTTGTTCAGGTTGGCCAGGGTGTTCTCGATCTCGGCCCGGTCCACGAGGTACTCGCCGTCGCCGACCTTCTTGATCCCCTTGCCGGGCTTGAGCGCCTCCTTCTTGGCCACCCGGGCGGTCCGTCGTCTTCCCTTCTCCTTGGAGAGATTCACGTACTCGCACTGGCCGTTGCGCACCAGGAACACGTGCTTGCGCAGGATCTGCTCCACACGGGCCTCGCCCTTTACCAGGTCGTCGTCGCGGCCGCGATAGAATCGTCGCTCGCCGCCCTCTTCAAAGGTGGCCAGCGAGAACTCGGGCGAGGAGGCGACGAGGGTGGAGATCAGGGTCACGTCGAGGCCCGAGCGCTCCACGCCGGGCAGGCTCGGTGGCTCGGGCGGGGGCCCGGTGCCCGAGGTCTCCTCGCCGCTCAGCTTCTTCTTGGCCTCGTAGAGCAGCACCTCGCGGGAGAATTGCACCAGCTTACTGCGCTTGGGGCAGGAGCCGACCGGCACCGTCTCCTCGGGCACGTCGTCCTGGATCGGCGGCAACTCCGCGGCCGCATGGTTGACCGGTACGGGCGGCGTGCAGGTCGGGCAGAAGGGATTGTTCTTCCACTCGGACTCTGCGGTCTGCTTGGGCTGATGGTTCGACCGTCCCTTGCGCTTGGTCTTGGTCGCGCCAGCGTCGGGATCGATCGCCGCGGCCACGAAGTTGTTGACCGTGCTCGCCGTGAGGTACGCGCACAGCGCCACGGCGGCCAGGTTGGGGACGAAGAAGAACTTCTTCAGTAGCGTGTTCAAGCGCAAGCCTCCCGGAGTAGCGAAAAGCAACGGGCGTGCCATTGTGAAGCGCCCAGGCGGCCAAATAAATTCCATGGAAATACGAGCGGTTACAGCGGTGGGTTCCTGGGTGCGCGCGGGCCGTGCCAGTCGCGGCCCGCGCGAGGGCCTCTGGACCTGACATCCTGGCACGGGACCGTGGATCCGGAGTTGTCGCGTGACAATTTGTCAATCAGGGGGCGGAGCGCTTGCCAGCGCCGCGTGATCGCTGTACCTTGGCCGCTCGATGACGCGCCACTGGCCCTGCCTGCTCCTGGCCCTGTGCCCTCTCCTCGGCTGCCCGGACGAGCCGCCGGCCCGAGCGCCGGCCGAGGCTGCTCCGACGCCGCAGGTACCGGCAGCCGAGTCACCGCAGACCCCGGCGGCCGCGCGGCTGGAGCGGTCCGAGGCTCTGCTGGCCCAGGGCCGCAAGCTCGACGCGGTCGGTTCGCTGTTCGTCGCGATAGGCCTGGCCGAGGCCGAGCCGACCGTGCGGGCCGCGGCAGTGCGACAGCTCAAGGCCCTGCTCGGCCTGGCCTGGCACCGCCGCAGCGCCGGCGAGCTGCAGGTGGTCGGGGGCGAGCTGCTGCTGCTGCGCGAGGGCAGCAAGCTCCTGCGGCTCGATCCCGGAAGCGGCCGCGTGATGTGGAGCTTCGCTCCGGTGGGCCAGCGACCGAGGCTGCCGGCGCTGCTGCGAGCCGGCGCGCTGCTGGTTGCGATCGAGCCGCTGGCCGGCGTGGGGCCCGGGCGCAGCGCGCGGGTGCTGCGGCTCGACCCGGGCAGCGGCGAGGCCCGGGCGCGGATCGACCTGCCAGCGGGCCTGGCCGAGCCCGGGCTGATGCTGGGACCGCGCGGCGCCCTGTGCGTGCGGGTCTCCCGGCCCTGCTGCGGGCCGGCCGGCGCGCTGGAGCTGGCCGACGATCTGGCCGAGCTGCCCGATCCACCCGATGACTGCGATCCGCCCGAGAAGAAGGCGGCCGAGCCCGTGCCCCGGCTCGACCTGCCCTTCGAGTGCGGTGCCCTGGCTGCTTGCGCCGGCGACGACCGGGCCGCGTGGCTCGCGCGCCTCGAGGATCCCGGGGGCGACGTGCGGCTCGCCGGCGACGTGGCGATCGTTGCGCGGGCCGAGGGCCTGTACGGCGTGGATCTGGCGACCTGCGAGACGCTGTGGCGACTGCCGGTTCGGGCCTGGGTTCGGGATGCGGTACGCGAGCAGGTGCTGTTCCGCCTGGGCCCGGAACTGTTCGCACTGCACCTGGAGCGAGCGCGCGAGCTGGGTGGCGGCAAGGTGCGCTGGTGGGAGCCGGACGCCGGCGCGCTGGAGGTGCGGGTGGGAGCGGGCCGCGAGGCGCCGCTGCGCGTCGGGCCCACCCGTGAGGCCCGGGTCGTCGAGGAGATCGCGGACGGCGCGCACCTGCTGTTCACGGCCGTGTCCGAGGCGCGCAGCCTGGGGCAGCCCTTCTTCCGCGTGTTCCGCGAGCCGCGGGTGCCGGAGGGTGAGGCCGGGGAGCTGTGGATCTGGGGCGGCGATGCCGTGCCCTTCGACCCGGACGCGGCCTGGACAGCGCCGCGCTGTCAGGCGCTGAGCTATCGCGTCCAGCGGACCGTGCGCGATCCGAACCTGGGGCTCGCGCCCCCCACCCCGGCCCTCCCCCCGGTGGGGGGAGGGGGAGAAGGCCCGCCCGTGCCGCTGCGGCCCGAGCCCAGGCCGGGCGAAGGTGGGTTGCTGATTCCCTGAGAAAAAGCGCGAACCGCGAAAAAAGTAGGCAACGAAACCGGCCAACCTGCCGAGTATGATCTCGAGACCCCGGCTCCTGGCCATGAGCCGGGGTCTGTTGACTAGGTGCACATATATGTGTATGGTGGACCATGAAGCGCACGGAACTGGAGCAGAGGATGCGCGCGCTCGGCTGGTGGCTGCAGAGACACGGTTCAAAGCACGACACCTGGACCAATGGCAAGGACCAGGAGCGCGTCCCGCGACATCGCGAGATCAACGAATTCCTGGCCAGGGCGATCCTGCGAAGAGCCGAGGAGTCGAGCGGGTAGGGGGGCTTTCCAATGCGATTCGAAGGACGGATCTGGAAGCACGGCAAGCACTGGTTGATCGAAGTGCCGCTGCTGGAGATCATGACCCAGGGCTACACGCGCAGGGAAGCCTTCGAGATGATCCGGGACGCGATCGAGGGATTGGTAGACGAGGAGGGTTTCGAGGTTTTCGTGCACCACGGACGGACTGATGTGTTCGAGATCAGCGCTTCGCGGCTGGCTCCGCTGGTGGCGTTGATGCTGCGCCGCCGGAGGCTCGAGAATGGTGTGTCGCTGGGTGAGGCTATCGCGCGGATGGGGCAGCGCTCCAAGACGGCGTACACCCGCTACGAGCAAGGCAAGAATCTTCCATCGATCGAGAAGCTGGCCGAGCTGTTCGCGGCCGTGGATCCGGACCGCGATCTGGTGCTGCGCGAGAGCCGATTTCCGGCGGCTTGAGTCTTCTGGACTATTCGGCGTTTCCGAACGAGCCGAAGCCGTCGATGAAGCCACCGAGCGGTTTCGCCAGTTCGTCGAGCACGCGCTCCTGTTCGGTCACGTTCTCGTACGACGGGATCAGTTGTTTCGTGCAGGTGCAGGTGCAGGTCCAGTCTCTGTCTTCCTCGTCCTGGTCAACCTGCGTGTTGAAGCCCAGCTTCTGTGCCCTGGCGGCCACCGCGTTGCCGACCTCGGCGGTCGGAACCGCCACGAAGAAATCCATCACCAGCGGCTTGCCCAGGTCGGATCCGTCCGCGACGAGTCGTCGCAGCGCATCACCTGTTGCGTCGTCTGGAAGCGACAAGCTCAGACTCAATCCTGAAGCTTGCGGTAGATCGTGCGCGTGGCAATGCCCAGCAGCTGCGAGGCGAGCTTCTTGTCGCCCTTGGTGAAGGCCAGCGTGGCGTCGATCATCCGCCGCTCGACCTCGTCGAGCGGCGTACCCACGCCGAAGGTGATCTCCCGCCGCTCCTGGGCCCGGTCCGCGATGTCGCGGGACAGGTCCTCGGCCTGGATCGTCTTCTCCCGCGCCAGCACCACGGCACGCTCGATCGCGTTCTCCAGCTCGCGCACGTTGCCCGGCCAGGAGTACGCGGTGAGCAGATCGAGCGCCCGGCGCGCGATGCCCTCGATCGGCTTGTCGTTCTTGTCCGCGTAGCGTTTGAGGAAGTGATCGGCGAGCAGCGGAATGTCGTCGATCCGCTCGCGCAGCGGCGGCAGATCAACGGCGATCACGTTGAGCCGGTAGTACAGATCCTCGCGGAACTGATCCTCCTCGACCAGTGCCTTGAGGTCGCGGTGCGTGGCCGCGATCACGCGCACATCGACCTGCACCGACTGGCTGGCGCCCAGCCGTTCGAAGGTCCCCTCCTGCAGCACGCGCAGCAGCTTGACCTGCACCTGCGGCGCGAGGTCGCCGATCTCGTCGAGGAACAGGCTGCCGCCGTCTGCGGCCTCGAAGCGGCCGGCGCGGCGCTTGGTCGCGCCGGTGAAGGCGCCCGGCTCGTACCCGAAGAGCTCGCTCTCGAGGATCGTCTCGGGCAGGGCCGCGCAGTTGACCGCCAGGAAGGGTTCCTCGGCCCTGCTGGAGCGATCGTGCAGCGCTCGGGCGATCAGCTCCTTGCCCGTGCCGCTCTCCCCGCGGATCAACACCGTGGCCGTGCTCGGCGCCACCTGGTCGACCAGCGACAGCACGCGGCGCATCGATGGGCTCTTGCCCACAATCGCGCCGGCCCGCTCCATGCCGTCGAGGCGGGCCCGCAGCTCCCGGTTCTCCACAACCAGCGACTGCTTCTCCAGCGCGCGCTGCACTGTCTTGAGCAAGAGCAGCCTCTTCACCGGCTTGCTGACGAAGTCGTACGCTCCCTCCTTCATCGCGCTGACCGCGGTCTCCACCGTGCCGTACGCGGTGATCAGCACCACCTCGGTCTCGGGTGAGATCTTGCGGCTGGCCTTGAGCAGGTCGAGGCCGTCGACCTTGGGCATCATCAGGTCGGTGAGCAGGACGTTGATCCGCTCGCTTCGCAAGATCTCCAGCGCTCTCTCGCCGTTGCTCGCCGAGAGCACGCTATAGCCCTCGCGGGTCAGTGTTTCCTCCAGCGAGGCGAGCAGCGCGGGCTCGTCGTCGACGATCAGCAGGGTCGGTTCCTCGAGCATCAACTCGCGGTCACGCTATCACTTTCGGCGGCCACCGGCAATTGCAGGACAAAGGTGGTGCCCTCGCCGAGGTGCGACTCCACGTCGATGCGACCGGCGTGCTCCAGGACGATCTGCTGGGTCAGCGCCAGCCCCAGCCCGGTGCCTCGCTCCTTGGTGCTGAAGAAGGGGTCGAACACCCGGTCCAGCACCTCGGCCGGGATGCCGGCGCCGGTGTCGGTGATGCGCACCTCCACCACGCCCGGGTTCGTCTCGATCCGGCTGGCCTCGATCCGCAGCCGTCCGCCCTCGGGCATCGCGTCGATCGAGTTGCGCAGGAGATTCAAGAAGGCACGGCGCAGCTGCTCCTCGTCGGCCAGCAGGTCGGGGAGATCCCCGGCAATGCGCCGCTCCAGGGTCACCGTCCGTTCCTCGAGCGTGGGTCCGAGGAAGCCGAGCAGGTCGGCGAGCAGTGTGCCGAGCGGCATCGGCGCCAGCTCGGGCTTGGGCAGCCGGGCGAAGCGCAGGTACTCCTCGGTGATCTCGGTCAGCCGGTCGACCTCCTTGCCGATGCTGGTAACGAGCCGCCGGGTGTCGGGATTCCCGGTCGTGCTCTCCTCGGCCAGCAGCTCGACGTTGAGCGCCACCGAGCTCAGCGGATTGCGGATCTCGTGCGCCACCTGGGCCGCGATGCGGCCGACAGCGGCGAGGCGCTCGGCGCGCAGCAGGTCGGCGCGCTGCCGCTCGAGGCGCTCGTCGCGATCGGACAGCGCCTGCAGCAGCCGGTTGAACTCCTCGGCCAGCAATCCCACCTCGTCCCGGCGCTTGAGCACCACCCGCGGGGCCGCCTCGCCCGCGGCCAGCTTGCGCACCGACTCGGTGAGCCTTCCCAGGGGCCGCACCGCGGTCGCCGCGATCGCCATCACCACGGCGCCGACCACGGCGGCGAGCAGGGTCAGCAGGATCACGGCCCAGGTCGCGTCGGAGCCGGCGTGCTCGGCCCGGGCCGCGGCCGCTGCCACCCGTCCCGAGACCAGTAGATCGAGCAGCCGGATCTCGCGGTCCAGCCGGCGGCCGGCGCGCTCGAGCTCGGACAGCATGCCGTCCGCGGCCTCCCCGTCCTCGGCCTCGACCGCGTTGAAGAAGCGTGCGGCCAGCGCGTCGTACTCGGCGTGCAGCTCGGCGATGCGGTCCAGGCGCGCCGAGGCCTCGGTCAGCGCGGCGCGCTCGCTACCCTCGGCGAGGCGGCTCAGCTCGCCGGCCAGCAGCCGGCGGCCCATGCCGATGTTCTCGCGCACCGCGCGCGGGAAGTGCACCCGGGCCAGGCGGACCAGGATGCGGCGCACGCGCGGGTCCGTGGCGTCCCGGACCTTGCCCACGTCCGAAGCCTGGCTCTCGTGGACCTTCTCGAGCTGGGTCACGGTGCGCGTGAGGGGCAGGTACCCGTCGTTGACCAGGTGCAGCAGCTGGCCGATGGCCTGGAAGCGGGAGATCGCATGGAGCGAGACCCCGATGAAGGCCAGCAGGACCAGGGTGAAGCCCAGGAACACCTTGGTGGCGATGGAGAGGCGCATGATCGGCTCGCAGGGTACCAGCTAGTCAGCTGGAAACGCAAGGTTTACAGTGTCGGCTACGGCTGCGGCCACGGCCACGGCCACGTAAACGGCTACCACGACTGCGATCGGCGTCCCATCGCCCCGGCATCCTAGAATTGACTTGCTCATGTCGCCCGGATACGATAAAAAATATCCGTTTGAGTTCAGGCGGGTGCACGTTCGCGTGTACCTGTACCAGTAGCATTCGGGAGCGCGCCATGCTCGACGCGATGACACACTCGACTCTTGGACGGACGCTGGCCACCGTGACCGCGGCGGCCACCTTCGCCCTCCTGCTTCCGCGCCCGACCCTGGCCCAAGGGGAGGCGCCGGCCGCGCCCCCACCGCCCGCCGAGGCGGCCGAGGCCGAGGCGGAGGCGCCCAAGCCGGCGTACACCGGTCCGCCCCGTGTGCTGGTGGTGGACATCGTTGCGCCGGTCGTGGATCCAGACGTGGACCCCTCCTTCGGGCGGCGGCTGGCCAAGGACTTCGACCGCGAGCTGGGATCCTCGGGCAAGCTCAAGATGTACCCCCGCAAGAAGGTCAACGACGCGCTGACCGATATCGATCCAGCGGCGGTGGCGACCCGGGAGCTGACGAGCATCAGCAAGGAGGTCGCCAAGGGCAAGAAGCTGCTCGACGACCTCAAGCTGGAAGAGGCGATCGTCGCCTTTGGCGCGGCGATCGAGGGCTACAAGAAGAACCTCGTATTCATGAAGAGCTACGATCCGCTGGTGCAGAGCCTGCTCCAGCTCTCGGTGGCGTACTTCCGCATCGGCGAGGAGGGGAAGGGCCAGGCCTACCTGACCCAGGTGCTGTGCCTGAATCCCGAGCTTAGCCTGGCCGAGGGCGAGTTTCCCGAGATCTTCACCCGCATCTTCGACGAGGTGAAGAAGACCGCGGTCGAGGGGCCCAAGGGCTCGATCAACATCGCCTCCTCGCCGCCCTTCAGCGAGATCTACCTCAACGGCTCCAAGCGGGGCGTGACCCCGCTGCTGGTCCGCGACCTGATCAAGGGACGCTACTTCATCCGCGTGGAGAAGAAGGGGTACAAGCCGTACAATGCGGAGATCGAGGTCGGCGACAAGGAAGGCGAGCTGATCCAGATCAACCTGGAGCCCGAGCCCCGGGTGGTCAAGTACGACAAGAAGAAGGTCTACTCCGAGCTGACCGGCTTCGCCAAGCGACAGGACTGGGGCTCGGACTTCCACAAGAAGGCCAAGCTTGTCTGCGGCTGGCTGGACGTCGATTTCCTGGTCTTCGGCCTGCTCGTGGTCGGAGATCAGTTCGAGATGACGTCGTTCCTGTTCCGCGCCTCGGACGGCAGCATGCTAGCCTTGCCCACGGCGATGATGGACCAGCAGCTGCTCAACTCGGCGATCGAGCTGTACAAGCTGCACGAGGTGGCGGCCGAGAAGATCACCTTCTTCCCGGATGACCCACCGCGGCTCCCCAAGATCAGCAAGCCCGAGGGCGAGTTCATGCCACCGCCCGAGCCCCCGCCAGAGGATGATCTCTTTTCTGGCACGGGTACCGGTACTGGCACGGGCACGGGCACAGGCGCTGGCGGGGGCACGGGCACGGTCGACGAGGCCAAGTGGTACGAGAAGTGGTGGGTCTGGACCCTGATCGTGCTCGGGGCCGGGGCCGTGGCCGGTGCCGGCGTGGGCATCGCGTACGGCGTGAAGCCCGAGGGCAAGCCGACCGCGACCGTGACGTGGCCGTGATGAGGGAGTTACCCAAAGTGATGATCAAGCGAATGAAAAAGGGTGGCAGAGAGGGTATGACCCGGGTGGCCCCGATGCTCCTGCTCCTCGGCCTCCTCCAGGGCAGCATCTTCACCGGCTGCTCCGAGGAGGATCTGGGCCTGGCCGTGAACGTGTACTTCCCCTGCAACCAGTACAACCGCACCGCCGGGATCAGCCCCTTCACCGACGTCAGCTACGTCGAGGTCTGCCTGAACTACTCCCAGGCCGACCTGGACCCGAACTGCGCGATCTCGACCCTCAGCTCGGGCGAGGTGGAGTTCCCGGACATCCGTCTGGGCAAGCCGCTGCGCGTGGGCGTCGAGGGTCGGGCCACACAGGCTCGGGGCACGCCGCTGGCGTACGGCCAGACCGCACCGGTGGTGGCCGACGACTCGCAGCTGCAGGATCTGGATCTGATGGTCTCGCTGGTCGACCGCTTCGGCACGGCCACCGACCGCCCCTCCTGCCAGGGCCTCTCCTGCAAGTGCAGCCAGATGCGGACGCCGCGCATCGATTTCACCGCCACCGTGCTGCACGACGGGCGCGTGCTGATCGCGGGCGGTCGTGATGATTCCAATGTGATCCTCGACTCGGCCGAGATCCTCGATCCCAAGGACGGCACCTTCCGCTACGTGGCCAGCCGGCTCAACTTCGCCCGCGCCGGGCACTCCGCGGTCCGGCTGGGCAGCCAGTACGGGTATCGTGTGCTGCTGCTCGGTGGAGAGAGCGAGGATCAGCAGTGGCGCATCGCCGAGTACTACGACCCGAAAACCAACGGGTTCTACAAGATGGACAGCCCGATGTTCTCCGCCCGGGTGAACTTCACGGCCACGCGGCTCAACGACGGCCGGGTGCTGCTCGCCGGCGGCATGAAGGGCCAGTCGCCGGCCGAGGAGTTTCTCGCCACGATGGAGATCTACAACCCGGCGCGTGACGCGTTCCAGGAGGTCACCGGCGTGCTCAACGAGGGGCGGGAGCATCACACCGCCACGGTGACCACGGTCGGCCGGCCCGACTCCCAGATCCTGATCGCCGGCGGCAAGAAGAACCAGGTCGCGCTGTCCAGCGCGAACGTGGTGGAGATCGAGGAGGGCTCGACCAGCGCCACGGTGACCGAGCTCACCATGCCCGGGGGCGGCCGCTGGGGCCACGACGCGGCCAAGGTCGGGCCCGGCGACCAGGTGCTGATCGTGGGCGGCTCGAACAACGACCAGGGCGGCGGTGTCGGCGTGCTGAGCTCGATGGAGCTGTTCTTCGGCCACAGTGGCAACCCCAGGTTCGTGACCTGGACCGATCTCAACAGGCCCGAGCTCTGCGTCGGCCGCTGGGGCCTGACCGTGACCCCGATCGAGGCACCCTCCGGAACCGGCCTGACCACGCGTGCCCTGCTGGTGGTGGGCGGGCTCGACGCGGCGATCAACTCGGTGGCGCAGGCCGAGGTGCTGATCCCGGACGATCCCGAAGATCCCACCGGCTTCTCGGTCGACTGCACCGCGGAACGCGTAATCCGCGATTCGCGCTACGGGCACCGCGCGGTCAAGCTGCCCAGCGGCAAGGTGATCGCGGTGGGCGGAATCTACCGCTACCAGCCCGATGGAGATCTCGAAGTTCTGAACACCGGCGAGATCTACGAGCCCGGTCCCACGTACTGGTGCGGCAACAAGAACTGCGCGGACTGGTAGCGGTAGCGACGCCTCCCTCCTCCGTATCGAAGGTCAGCGGCTGCGTGGGCCGTCTTCAGATGCCGTTGGTGATGCGGATCAGGTACGGATCGCACAGCACGGGCCGGCCGCCGATGCGATAGATCTTGATGAAGAACCGGTCGCTGGTGTCCTGACAGGTGTTGACGGTGAGGCTGCGTAGCAGCTCCGGCACGCAGGGGCACTCGCCGATGCCGCCGGGCAGGGTCAGGTCGGTCTCGAACTGGAAGCTGTCGCAGTTCGTCGCGTGTGGCGCGTCGGTGCACGAGCCCTTGAACACGTCGAAGACGTACACGTTGTCCGGGTTGTTGACGAAGATGACCTTGAAGTCGAAGCGGTCGCACTGGATCCCCTCGTCGGCGAGCTTGAGGTCCCTGGCGTAGATCGTGATCCAGTCGACGTCGGTATCGCTCAGGATGTTGCCCTCGATCTCCTTGGCGTCACCCGCGTCGTCGTCGAACACCTCACCGAGGTCCTTGGCGTCGTCGCAGGTGTTGTGCCGGCCCTCCCAGGCGTCCACCCCGCATTCGCAGCCATCCGCGTAGTCACCGTTGGAGTCGACGAAGTCGGGGAGGCACTCGCCGATCTCGCAGGTTCCGGCATTGCAGACCGGCACCGCGTTGACCGGCGGCGGGAAGCACAGGTCCACGTCGTCGCCCTCGTCGGTCTGGCCGTTGCAGTCGTCGTCGAGGGCGTTACAGACCTCGCTGCTCGGCTGGACGTCCTGCACGCAGTTGAGCTCGCCCGTCTGGCAGAAGGTGTGGCCGGCGGCGCAGACGCCGAGCAGCGTGGTGTCGCACTCGGCGCCGCCCTCCGGGTTGCCGTTGTCCACCGAACCGTCGCAGTCGTCGTCCAGTCCGTTGCATAGCTCGGGCGTGCCCTGAACCTCCGGCGCGTCGCAGGTCACGCCGTCGCCGGTGGCATTGCAGACGTAGATCCCCTCGCGCCGGCACTCGCCCAGCCCGCGGGTGCACAGCAGGCCCTTCTGCGGGAATCCGTTGTCGACCGTGCCGTTGCAGTCGTTGTCGATGTTGTCGCAGGACTCCTGCTCGGGGACGACCTGGCCGACGCAGGTGCCCCACTCGTTGTTCGGCTGGCAGGTGGTGGTGCCCGCCTTGCACGGCGGGTTGTTCTCGGTGCCCGCCTCGCCGTCGTAGCAATCGCGGATCTCGCCCGCCGGGCACTGGCAGGGCGGGTTGGGATCCATCTGCCCGTTGCAGTCGTTGTCCATGAAGTCGCAGGCCGTCTCGATCTCCTGGTACGTGCCGCCCGAGCACGACAGGTAGTCCGAGGTGGTGCACGGCTGCCAGGCGCCGGCCTCGCAGCGCTTGCGACAGCCCGCGCACACGCCGGCAGTCTTCTCGCAGAACTCGCCGCTGCCATCGGGGATGTCGTCGATCACGCCGTTGCAGTCGTTGTCGTCGCCGTCGCACAGCTCATCGGTGGGCGTGACCTCTCCGTAGCAGGTCGTGCTCCAGGCCATGTCCTCGCACCGCTGCTCGCCCTTCTGGCACACGCCGCGGCAGCCCAGCGGCGGGCAGGTGTCGGCCGGACCGGTGTAGCAGGACGGCGGAGGGTCCGCGTCGGTGCAGGCGCAGCCTTCATCCACGGCGCCGTTGCAGTTGTTGTCGATATGGTCATCGCAGTTCTCGGTCTGTCCGGGATGGATCTCCGGATTGCTATCGTCGCAGTCCAGCGGCGGTGCGCAGCCCTCGTTCGGGGTGTAGCCGTCCTGATCGTTGTCCTCCTTGCAGTCAGCGCCGAGCCGGGTGATCGTGATCGCCTGGTCCTTGATCTTGCCCTTCTCCAGCTTGACGGTGACGATCATCGTGTCGCCCTCGCCGATCGCCTTGCCCATGTTGGTGCCCACCCGGTTGTCCGGGCTGGCCACGCAGGAGAGCAGCTGGGCCTCGCCGAGCGGCTGGCTGCGGGCCGGCCCCGAGCCCTCCTTGCAGAGGTACGCGTCGACCGCGATGAAGACCTCGGTGCCGGTCGAGCCGGCGGCCAGGATCAGCAGGTCGAGGGGGAAGGTCACGTTGTTGTGGCGGTCGCGGGAGGCGGCCAGCTCATCGGAGAGCAGGTCGTATGGCTTCTCCAGTGTACGGAAGGCCTCGGAGGTGACCACGAGCTGGAGCACGTCGAAGTTCTCGGGGGCGGTGATCACGTCGGTGTTGATCTGCAGGCGGATGCCGGTCTCCTCCTCCGGCGCGCAGGCGGTAACGGCCAGCAGCAGGCAACCGATGGCCAGGGCTGATGTGGCCCGCCGGCCGGCTCGGGGGAGGCGAGAGCTCCGGTCGTGTTCCATCGATCGTCCCATCCTTGGACCTCGCTCCGCTACCGCGGTTGCAGGGTGACCTTGCCCAGGGCGCCGCTCGAGGCGTGCTTCTCCTCGGGCCACAGCCCCACCACCAGGCCGGTCGCGGTTCCGGCCGCTACCAGACCGCCGATCAGGCCCCAGAACCAGGCCTTCTCGTAGATCGGTTTCTCACCGGTCTTGGCCACGCCCTCGCGTTTCTCGTACCCCGCGCCCAGGGTGGCGTGTAGCGCGTACGGCGCGCCGGACTGGCCGTAGCTGCCGAGCAGCTGGTCGCCCGCACCCAGCGCCTCGACATAGTACTCGAGGGCCAGCGTATCGCCCACCGCCAGATCCCAGATCCATGGGATCTTGACGAAGTACTTGGTTCCCTGCATCGGCTGGCCCTCGATCGTGGAGAAGCCGTCGGTGATGCCCTCGGGTCGGTAGTACAGGATCAGCCGCTGGACCACGCTCGCGAGGTCCTCGAGATCGACCTCCATCTCCACGGGCGCACCCTTGGCCACCTCACGGATCTGCGGCGGGAAGACCTTGACCACGTCACCCCCGCCGGACAGGGTCGCCTCGAACACCTCGGTTCCGCTGTCGCCGCCGGCCAGCGGATCCGAGGGCGAGCCGCCGTCGTCGTCCATCAGGCCCGAGGCGTCGCCGGACGACATCGCGGCCGCGGCCTCGGCCTCGAGCGCGGCCAGGTCGAAGTCGTCGCCGCCTCCGCCCGAATCGCCGACCGCACCGGCGCCGGCCTCGTCCCCCAGTCCCAGGTCGTCCGCCGGGGCAGCATCGTCTCCTCCGGCCTCGGCCTCGAGCGCGGCCAGGTCGTCGTCCGCGCCGCCGGTCGATCCCGGGAACTCGTCCTCGGGTGCGGGCGCCGGATCTGCGGCCGCCACCGCCGGCTTGGGCCGGGCGAGGTGGGGCGGCAGGTTCCGCTTGACCTTGGAGAAGACATCCTGGATCTGGGAGGCCACGCTCGGCTCCATCTCGTAGCTGCGGTCCAGGGCCAGCAGGTTGGTGAAGGCGTCGTGGGCCTTGGCCTCGTCGTCGAGCATCACGTAGGTCATGCCCATCAGCAGGTAGATCTGCTTGAGGTCATCCTCCGAGTTGGTGGGGCTGGCCAGGGCCTGGACCAGGATGTCGCGGGCGCCTTCCAGGTCGAGGATGTCGTACAGCTCCTGCGCCTCGGCGATCGCGGGATTGCCCGCGAGGGCAGGGGCGCCTGAAAGCGCCAGGATGATCAGGGCGGCTATGGGATAGAACCTCATCAATGACATCCGTCAACCCTTCGCGCGCCCAGGGCGCACGCACAGAAAATTTACTCAATAGATTATAGGGGACGGAGGGGCGGTTTATCAAGTCGGTTCACGGTTCTGTGCGGATCGGTCCGGGCGCCTCGAAGGCGGCCACGCGACCGGGCAGCAGGGTCGCGAAATAGCGCATTCCGGACAGGGCGCATCCGGTTACGGGCGCGCCCAGCGCGATCGACCAGGTCACGGCGCCGTCTGAAATGCGGATTGCACGTAACCGGCCGTCATCCGTGCCGAACAGCGCGGTGGCTCCGCTGACCGCCGGGGGCGCGCCTGCTGACGGCCCGCCCCGGCGGTACGGCCCGATCTCGGCCAGCGCGGGATCGCTCTCGACCCGCCAGCGCTCGGCGCCGGTCTCGGCGTCGAGCGCCACCAGCACGCCGCGGCCCGTGGCCATCAACACCATCTCGCCCGTCGCCACCGGCGGTGCGCTGTGAATCGCAAAGGGCAGGGGCGCGGTCCAGAGCTCGAGGCCGGAGGCCATATCGAAGGCGTGGAGCTCGCTCGCGGATGCAGCGTAGGCCCGGTCGCCGTCGCCAGCCGGCGGCGCGGTGGCGGTGAAGGGCTCCGTGGCCCAGCGCTGCGTGCCGCGATCCGCGTCCAGCGCGACCAGCCCGTGGCGGGCGGAGGTCACCAGCAGGAGCTCGGCCGAGAGGTGTCCGCCGGTGAAGCTCGGGATCGCGGCCGTGCCCAGGCTCGCGGCCTGCCATCGCACCTTCCCGCCCTCTTGACCGAGCAGGGCCGGCGCTGCCGGGGCGGTGCGGAACACCCCGCGGGCGTCGAGCGCCGGCGGGGCGAGGAAGAAGCCCTCGGCCCTGTCGCGTGGCGGCCCCCGCCGCCAGATCAACCGGCCGTGATCCTCCTGCAACGCGAGCAGCGCACCGTCCTCGAGCTGCAGGATGATCCGCTCGCCGTCCGCTGCGGGGCGTGCCAGCACCGGCGCAGCGGTCTCCTGGGTCCACACGACCTGCCCGTCTGCACTCCGCAGCGCGGCCACGCCTCGGCTGCCTCCGCCCTGGCCGTCGCCGGCCAGGGGCACGTACAGCCGACCCTGGTTCTCGGCCGGCGGTGCTCGCACCTGACCGCCGAGGTCACGCGTCCACACCGGACGCGGGCCTTGCTTCTGGGCGGTGGTCGCGCCCACTTCGCTCCAGCCGCGGATCTCGCCATGGATCTTCGTGCCGTCGACCGTGAACACGGCGTACCCCGACGGGCTGCGATCGAGCCCACCGAACAGGGCCGGCGGCAGCGTGAACTGCTCGAGCCTTCCGTGTGTCCGCTTGTCGCTGCGGTGCAGGTGTCCGTGCATCAGCACGCGCACCGGAGCCCTGCGCAGCCGGGCCAGCAGGCGCGCGCCGGGCGGCTCGTGCTGGCACAGCACCACGACCTTTTCCTCGGGAACCCCGGCGAGATCGGCGCTCAGCCAGGCCCGGGCCGCGGGCGGGTTGAAGTCACGACCGAGCACGAAGTGCACCCGGCCCCAGTCGAAGCTGAAGAAGGGCGCCTCGACCTGTGCGCGGTACCGGTCGAGGCGATCAGGGCCGAGGGTCTCGTCGTGGTTGCCGGGCAGGGTGAACAGCGGGAAGGGCGCGGTGTCGAGCAGCTTGCGCACGGCCCCGTGCTCCGCGGTCCGCGAGGTGGCCGCGTTGTCTCCGAGCAGCAGGCCGAAGGCCGGCCTGTCCCGGGCCAGTCGCGCGAGGCGGACCGCGAGGCGCGCGCGCTGCTTGTCCAGGCTCCCGGACATCAGGTGCAGGTCGGCTAGCGCCACGAAGCTGAACCGCGCCTGGCCGCGCAGCGGCTCGCGGCGCAGGGGCAGGGCGAGGTCCCGGGCGATCGGCTCCCAGCCCCGGACCAGCACCGAGGGCGAAGCGCGAGCCGCTGCCGGTGGATTCACACCGAGGCGGGCCGAGCGATCCGCGCGCAGCTTCAGGGAGAAACGCCCCTGCCTGTCCGTGCGGACCCGGTTCTGGCCGAGGAACACGGTCACGCCGGACGCTGGCTTCTCCCTGGCGTCGAGCCGGCCATCGCCGTTCTCGTCCCAGAACACCCGGCCGGCCGCGGTCTGGCTCGGCGCGGGCTCCACGGCCGGGGATGGTGTGGGCGGCGGCCCGGGCTCCAGGCACAGGCCGATCAGGTTGGCCAGCAGGTGCGTGGCGGATCGCGCCGCGGCCGGCCCCGGAGGCAGGTCGTAGACCTTGTCCGGGGCGAGCTGTACCAGCAGGACCTGACCGCGGCCGCTCCTTCCGTGGAGCACGGCGGGTGCACCGTCCTCGGTCCGTGCCAGCACGGCAAAGCCCTTCTGGCTTCGAAACAGGTCATGGCCCGCGGCCACGTCGCGAGCCATCGCCCCGGGAACATCGCCGACCTCGAGGCGCTGCAGATCCGCGGCGCCGATACGGAAGCGCCGCCTGAACAGGGCGTGCGCCGGCGTGGCGACGGTGAGCCCTTCGGCCTCGCGGTCCCCCCGCGAGGCGTGCAGCTCCGGGCCCAGCCAGCCGGGGTGCTCCTCGTCCTGGTCGGCCTGGGCCAGCGCCACGACCATGCCGCCGCGGCGTACGAAGTGGCGCAGGTGATCGAGGTTGTCCGCGAGCCAGCGCCGGTTCGACGGCGAGGCGGTGGCAAAGGCGCCGATCACGACCGCCCGCAGCCCGCGACGGTCGAGCGGCCGGCCCGGGCCGAGCCTGGCGAAGGGCAGGCCGTGCTCCTCGAGGTAGGACGAGAGCCCGGTGACGCCGGTGTACGGATCCTCGTGCTCGAGCAGCGCCAGGGGGGGCTGGTCCGCCGCGATCTGGGCGGTGAAGGCGAACGCCAGGACCGGCAGGGCAGACCACATCACGGGAATCCTAGCACGCCGGTCCCAGAACTCGCCACAGCTCCCTACTTGCGGGCCGGGTGAAGTTGTTCTATACAGTGGCGGAAGGCTATTGACTTATCGGCTGTGGGGTGCCCGCAAGGGTGACTCGTTCACAGGAGGCTTTCATGCGGGGCAACAGGCTCTTGGCGATGCTCACCGCCGCGACGCTCGCGGCGGCCTGCGGCGGAGACGTTCAGGTGGTCAAGCCGATGAAGTCCGCCAAGAGCGAGACGGTAATCAGCCCGCCGAAGATGATCTCCGAGATGCAGGCCATCGACAAGGCCAAGGTAGAGAAGCAGGGCGGCGAGCTGCTCGCGGATTACGAGCAGCGCAACAAGGCGGCTCCCCGCGATCGATACACCGAGTTCCTCTACTACTACGCCATGGGCGATCGGGACGATGCCTGGCAGCGCATCAACGGCATGACCTATCTGCACCCCGACTTTCCGTGGCCCTATCTCGGCCGGGCACTGATCTACGACGAGTGGGGCTCGACCCTGGACAAGGCCGAGGCCGACTACCTGAAGTTCCTCGAGATGGTGCCCGGCATCGCGTGGGTCTACCTCAAGCTGGGCAATCTCGCCGTGCGGCGCGAGTTTCACGAGGACGCGCAGAAGTACTTCGAGAAGGCGGTGTCGCTGGAGCCGCAGAACCCGGAGATCCTCTACGGCCTGGCGCTGGCCAAGTGGTACCGCAACGACCTCGAGGGCGCCAGGACCGCGATGCTCAAGGTGACCGAGGTCGATCCCAAGCACTTTCAGGGCCGCTACCAGCTGGCCAACCTGCTGCTCCGCATGAAGGACAGCGAGGGCGCCCTCGCGGCGTACATCAAGGCGGCCGAGATCGATCCCAAGCACTTCGAGTCGCGCCAGCAGGCAGCCAAGCTGCTCGAGGGCAAGGGCGACAAGGCGGGCGCGACCGAGCAGTACGAAGCCGCGCTGACCGCCAAGCCGGGCGACCTGGAGATCGCGATCAAGCTGGCCAGGATCTACGGCGAGCTCGGCATTGCGGACAAGGAGCTCCAGTCCTGGGAGCGGGCCAAGGAGATCGACCCGGAGAACGGAGAGGTCTTGAGCAACCTGGGTCGGCTGTACCTCAAGAGCGATGACCGCCAGCGGGCCGAGATGGTGCTGAAGGCCAACCTCAAGGCCGACCCGACCGATATCAATGCCCAGCTCGAGCTGGCGCGGATCGCCGCCTGGCGTGACGACCAAATCCAGGCCTTGGATCGCTTCATGCTGCTGCTCGACAACAAGCCGGATCACAAGGAGGGGCGCGCCGAGTTCGAGGCGCTGCTCAAGAAGGTCGATGTGCCGGTCGAGGGCTTCGAGTGCCGCCTCAAGAAGAAGACCTTCGATGCCTGCCTGATGAACGTGCTGGACCGCCAGATCCGGCCGTACCTGATCAAGCGCTACCGCGCCCTGGTGGAGAAGAAGCCCGATCTCCAGGGCACGGTGTCGATCGAGATCCGCATCGGTGACGACGGCCGGGTCCGCGGTGTGCGGTTCACGGAGAACCAGCTCAAGGGACGCGGCTTCGACGCGACGATCTACGGCTGCTTCTGGGTCGCTCGCTTCCCCAAGAAGGAGCAGGGCTGGAAGGGTGAGTATTCCCTGGAGTTCCAGCCCTGACCCAGGTCCGGGGAGGCCCTTGCTGACGCAGCGCTCGCCGATCCTGTCCATCGCACTGCTCTGGCTCTGCTGTGCGTTCGGCTGCGCCTCGGTCAAGAGCGTCCGTGAGATGGAGCAGGAGCGAGACGCCCACGGTCTGGTTCGCACGCTGATCACACCCACCTCTGGCAAGAAGCGCAGCGAGCGGCTCCAGGCCCGGCGGGTCAAGGAAGAGGCGGGCAAGGCCCTGGTCCGGCTGGGCGGCGCCTCGGTGCCGCAGCTGATGCTGGCGTTGAAGAACGCCCCGCCCGATGAGCGCGCCGGGGTGGCCCAGGCGCTGGCCCTGATCAAGCCCCACGGCGTTGACGCGCTGCTGGGCTGGGCCGAATCCAACCAGGAGCAGCTGGATCGCAGCATGGCCCGGGCCGTGGCCAGCACCGGAGATCCGCGCGCGGTGCCGGCGCTGGCCGGAGCCCTGGAGCAGTGCCTGGACGGTGGCAAGCCGGGACGCGCCGAGCGGCTGGCCCTCCATCTGGGTCAGATCCGCGATCCATCGGCGGCCGCGGTGCTGATCGACGCCTGGTCCAAGACGAGCAGCCCGCGGGTACACGTGGCCCTGCTCAACGGCCTGGGTCTGACCGGCGCATCGGCCGGGCTGAAGCTGGCGGCCACGGCCCTGGCCGATCCGGACGAGGAGGTGCGGCTGGCCGCGGCCGTGGCCCTGGGTCGCCTGGGCAGCCGGGGCGTGGAGTCGGTGGTCCGGCTGTTCAACAGCAACCGCGAGCAGGACCAGATCCTCGGTCGGGCCGGCGTGCTCGCCGCCGGTGCGGCCGCCTCTGTGCCGCTGGTCGAGCGGCTGGGTGTCCCGCCGCAGCGCTCGGTGGAGGTCCTGGCCCGGCTGGCCGACTCCGTGGCCCTGTACGTCACCGGCCGCGGGATCAGCTACGAGCTCCACGACCGGATGGGCCGCGTGGTCCAGGTGCTGGCCGACGGGCTGCCCGCGACCGCGCTCGGCCTGGCCCGGGCCTTTGATCGCCCGCGGCCCGAGACGCGGCGCGCCGCGGCCCAGGCGCTCGGCCTGCTGCAGGCGACCGAGGGCGTTTCGGCCCTGGCCCTGGCCACGATCGAGGACGCCGACGAACTCGTGCGGGCCGACGCGGCCATGGCGCTGTCGTTGATCTGCGACGAGATGTCGATCGTGGCCGAGATCTGCCGCGCCCGACGTGAGGGCAGCCGCGGCCAGCAGGCGTACACCGCCGGCGAGTTGGAACGGCGCCTGGGCGGCCAGACGCCGGGCTCCGCGCTGCACTGCGACGTGGGCGAGCTGGTCGATCTGTGCCGCGGCAAGGCGCTGCCCGCGCTGGCGGCGGCGGCGCGGGATCCGTCCGTGCGGGTTCGCGTGGCCGCGGCCCGGGCTCTGATCCAGCTGACCCTGGGCGGCGCCCTGCGCGGTGACGCGCTGCTCGTCGATACCCTGAAGCTGCTGGCCGGCGACGAGAAGGAGGAGGTTCGCTTCGAGGCGGAGCAGGGTATGCGCAGTCTCGACGACCTCTGAACAAGAATCCCCCGGCCCCCGTCACAGACAGGGGACAGCCAATCCACAGGGGAAGACCCATGTCCGCTCACCGCCGGTTGACACCCCTCCGGACCCGGCGCTACCATCTATCTCACCGCGACAGGAGGTGTCTCGTGAGGAGCCACGGAGCAATACTCGGCCTGGTCGTCGTGCTCGCCGCCTTGCTGGCCTGTCCGCTGCCGGCCGCCGGCGCGGAGGTCGCAGGCGAGACCCTGCTCGCCCAGGCCAAGAAGAAGAAGAAGAAGAAGAAGAAGAAAAAAAAGAAGAAAAAGAAGAAGGCCAGGAACAAGTCCAAGAGCCAGTCCCTCAAGAAGCGCTTCGCCGAGCTCAAGGCCAAGGGTCTGCTGGTCGAGGTCAAGATCGATCCCAACGAGGTCATCGACGAGGTCGAGCTCGAGATGGCGGCCAACGACATGTCCGGTCTGACCACCGTGGCCAAGAAGCCCAAGCCTGCGCTGCCCGATCCGAACAAGGTGGTCAAGGTCGTCAACCGGCACATCCGCGAGGTCAAGTTCTGCTACAAGAAGATGATCGGCGGCGAGATCGAGTTCGAGGACGAGCTGATCCTCGAGTTCACGATCCTCACCACCGGCCGGCTCCGCGAGATGATGGTCGATCCCGAGGAGTACGGCGAGGGCCCCTTTGGCCAGTGCATGGCGCGCTGGACCAAGAAGTGGCGCTTCCCCAGGTTCACCGGCGAGGTCGACGAGGGCGTGTTCCAGGACAACATCTCGATGGCCCTCCCCCTGCGCTTCACGCCCCAGTAACCTCGAATCTCCACCTTCGTGCTCGTGCTCGTGCACGTGCACGTGAACGTGAACGTGAACGTGAACGAACGACCCCCTGCTCCCCAGGATACTCGCCGCGTCCTCCGCAATCTCTCCGCCGCCGTCACCCTCGATCCCTCCCGCGTCACCGCCGCCGACCCGCTGGGCACCGTGCCCCGCGCTGCGATCGTCTTCGACGGTGGCGCGATCTCCTGGCTCGGCGCCGAATCCGACCTGCCCGGCGAGTACGCGGCGGCCGAGCAGATCGACGGACGGGGGCATCTCGCGCTCCCCGGCCTCGTGGAGTGCCACACCCACCTCGTGTTCGCCGGCGAGCGCTCGGCCGAGTTCCACCTGCGCAACACGGGCCGCGGCTACGCGGAGATCCTCGAGGCCGGCGGCGGTCTGCTCTCCACCGTGGCGGCCACGCGCGCGGCGAGCGAGGAGGAGCTGATCGCGGCAGCGCTGCCACGGCTGCGCCGCATGCTGATCCACGGAATCACCACCTGCGAGATCAAGAGCGGGTACGGCCTGGATCTCGAGAACGAGCTGAAGATCTTGCGCGTGGTTCGCACCCTGCAGGACCACACGCCGATTCGCCTGGTTCCGACCTTTCTCGGCGCGCACGCCTTCCCGCCGGAGTATCGCGAGCGGCGGGAGGACTACCTGCGTCTGGTAATCGAGGAGATGATCCCGGCCGCGTCCGAGGCCGGCCTGGCCCGCTTCTGCGATGTGTTCTGCGAGGGCGTGGCCTTCTCGGTCACCGAGGCGCGGCGCGTGCTCGAGGCGGGAAGGGCGCACGGTCTGATCCCCAAGATCCACGCCGAGCAACTCACCCGCCAGGGCGGCTGCGCGCTCGCCGCCGAGCTCGGCGCAGTGTCGGCCGATCACTGCGATCACGTGGACGACACGGATATCGCGGCGATGGCCGGGGCCGGCGTGACGGCCGTGTTGCTGCCTGGCGCGACCTTCTTCGTCGGTGACACGCAGTACGCGCCGGCGCGGAAGCTCCTCGACGGCGGCGTGCGGGTTGCCCTGTCGACCGACTGCAACCCCGGCTCGACGATGACCGAGAACCTGACGCTGATGACCACCTTTGGCGGCTGCGTGCTCAAGATGAGCGCGGCCGAGCTGATCGCAGCGATCACCGTCAACGCGGCGGCAGCCCTGGCGCTGCAGGACGAGGTCGGATCCCTGGCGCCGGGGCTGGCCGGCGACGTGGCGCTGCTCGACATCCCGGACGCCGGGTACCTGCCGTACCATTACGGCGTCAATCACCTGGCCGCGGTGGTCAAGGCCGGCGCAGTGGTGCACCAGCGGGAGGGAGGTGCCGGATGAGGTGCTGGCGAACGGCTGTCGGAGCGGCTGCAATGCTCGTCGCCCTGGCCGTGGCCGCGGGCGGGCGGGTGCCGCCCGGCCGGTCCACGGTCAAGGACGTGTGGCGCAACCTCGACCGGACCCGTAACACCTGCCGCGAGGAGTTCGACTACCACCCGGACGGCGGCATGCGCATCTTCGCCTGTCATCTGCGCTCGCTGATCACGTACAAGCGTCTGCAGAAGCTCGCCGGCACACGGATCTTCCTCGACGGCCCACACACCCGAGGCCACCTCGATCTCGAGGCCCGGCGGAGCTTCGGCCGCTACAATCCGGCCTTCGTGCGCTGGGCCGTGGACAACCTGATCCCGGCGGCCGACAACGTGGCCTTCCGCCAGCGCACGCAGCCGCTGTACGACCGCTATGTCCGACCCCTGGCCGCGATCTTCCTCGTCACCTACCAGAAGACGCGCGCCGAGCCCGGGTGCTTCGAGCGCGAGGTGGAGCGCTACACCGATTTCCTCCGCGGCGCCAAGGGCCCCCGGGTATCGGACATGCCGTACGAGCGGTACTTCTACTTCATGAACAAGCGCTTCTGCGAGAAGCCGGACGGCGGCTTCGACTACTTCGTGGATCGCGGCTTTGACGGCAGGGTGAGCGGCAACGTGGTCAAGACCTGCGTGGCGTGGTGGATCCGGCGCACGATCGACGGCACGGCCTTCGAGTGGTTCCGCGGGCTGCAGAAGCTGATCCGGACCTACGATCCGGAGCTGCTCGACCCGCCTTCGCCCAAGGACCCGGGGCCGCCGAATCGGCTCGACTAGCGGGCGCTGCTAGCGGAGCAACATCCACGGCTCGGGCTCGGGCTCGCCCTCGGCCTCCTTGCCATCCTTGTCGAAGCCCTCGCGTCCCATCAGACCCCAGGTGTAGCGCTTGCCCAGCTCCACGCCCGGCTGGTCGAAGGGATTCACCCCGTACAGCCCGCCCGCGATCGCGGTCGTGCACTGCAACAGCATCAGCAGCTCGCCGACATGACGCGGGTTGATCTCGGGCAGGGTCAGCGTGATCGACGGTCGACCGGCCCGGGCCAGGGCCAGGGCCGTGGCCTTCTGCTCGGCCTGCAGCAGCTTGCCCAGCGACTTGCCGCCCAGCGTCTGGAAGATCGCCTCCTCGCTGCCGACCCACTCGGGGATCTCCACGTCGCGGCGGTACTGCTCGGCGCCGATGAACACCACCACCTTGTCCTGCGGCCCCTCGAGGAACAGCTGGAGCTGCGAGTGCTGGTCCGTGGCGCCCACCGCGGCCACCGGCGTGGGTCCGCTGAACACCTCCTCGCCCTTGGCCGAGAGGCGCTTGCCCAGTGACTCGGCCCATAGCTGGCACTGCCAGGAGCAGAGGCGGGCCAGCGCGTCGCTGTACGCCATGAACACGTCGATCGGGCGACCGGCCTCCCGGTCGAAGAGGAACAGCATCGTCGCCAGCAGGGCGGCCGGGTTGGCCAAGATGTCCCTGGCCCAGCAGCGCTGCTCCATGGCCGCGGCGCCCGCGCAGAGCGCCTGGATGTCCACGCCGGCCACGGCAGCCGGGAACAGCCCCACCGGTGAGAGCACCGAGTAGCGGCCTCCCACCGCGGCGGGGATGGCGAAGCTCGGGGTTGCCTCGGACTCGGCGATCGCGCGTAGCGGTCCCTCTGCAGGATCGGTGGTCAGCACGAGATGCTCGCGGGCCTCCTCGCCGTGGAGCAGGTCCAGCCGGTGGCGAACGATCTGGAGCTGGGCCATGGTCTCGGCCGTGGATCCCGACTTGGAGATCACGTTGAATGCGGTTCGGGAGAGCGGCAGCAGGTCGAGCATCGCTCCGAAGCTCTCTGGATCTACGTTGTCGCAGAACAGCACGCGCGGTCGGCGCTCGCGCGCCTCGGGCGGCAGCAGGTTGTACAGCGGATTTCGCAGCGCCGAGATCAAGGCGCGCGGCCCCAGCGAGGATCCGCCGATGCCGAGCACCACCAAGTTGTCGAAGCGCCGGGCGATGCCCTCGGCCAGATCCCAGGTCTGGGTGATGGTCTCCTCGTCCTGGGGCAGGCTCCAGAAGTCGGTCTGGTTCTTGTCGCGCCCTGCTGACAGGCCGGTCAGCACGTCCTTGAGCGACCTGGACAGGCCCTTGATCGCGTCCTCGGTCAGTCCGTTCTCGCCGAGTCTGTCCGCGACGGCGCGGGAGACGTCCAGGGTCAGGCGGGCCTCCTCCTGCTCGGCCATGTTCTTCCTCCTCCCTCGAGGGGACGCAATCGGTGCAGGGCACCAGGGTTAACGCCTGGGACGAGTCCCTGTCAAGGCGGGTCGAGGTCGAGATAGAGGTAGAGGTACGGCTCCTTGTCGCCCCGGATTTCGAAGCCCCGATATGCGGCGCCCGAGAGCTCGTCGAAGGGCAGGGGCAGCGTCACGCTAAGGTACGACTCCCGCAGCTCCTCGATCACGGCGTCCAGCGCGTCCGGGAAGCCGGCGGCCGCCGCGTCGGCGCGCTCGCCGCCGAACAGCTCGGAGAAGCTGGCCGACCAGTTGGCCTGGTGCCCGGTGATCGCGAACTCGGGACCACTGGCGCCCTGGCGGAAGCAGCCCTCGAGACGGGCGGCCTCGGCCTTGCCGCCCAGGGCGCGAATCCAGGCGCCGTCCATCTCCACGTACAGGTCGAGGTCGAGCGATCCCAGATCGAGCACCAGCCCGGTGCCCGAGGAGAGGATCTCGGGGGGGGTGTCGAGACGCAGCCGCAGGAAGAAGGGCGCGTCCGGGGCGAACAGCGCCAGGTCGGGAATGTACTGCGCCAGGTCCCTGGTGGTCATCCGGCTGGCCAGCTCCTCGGTGCCCAGGTCCAGATCGAGCTGACCCAGGTCGAAGGCTTGTTGCAGGCCGGCCTGGATGTGGGCCCGGCGGATCGCCAGCGTGTGGTCGTGCGGCTCTCCGTCGGGTGCGAGTTCGGGAAACACCGGGGCGGCCGTCGGCTGTCCGAGCGTGACCTCGCCGAACTTGGTGTCCGAGAAGCCAGCCGTCACCGAGAGGTCGAGCCCGGTCGCGGCGAGAGTGATCTCGTCGGCCTGCACCATGCCGTGCGCCATGGTCAGCTTGGTGGCCGTCGGCGGAAGCGAGGTCCCGATGGTGTAGCCGCGGAAGGCCTCGAGGTCGAGACCGAGCAAGCCCGGAGCGCGGGTGCGGATCTCGGCGGCGAGCGACTGCTTGAACTCGGATCTCTGGTCGGCCAGCGCCACTCCGGCCGCCACGGCGTCACGGATGGGTTCGATCGTCGCGAACTCGCAGTCCTCCGCGGCCCAGGCCACGGCCGGTCCGGGGACGATCTTGGCGTCGCTGATGCTGAAGCTGGGGCCCGGCTCGGGCACGAGGAGCACCTGGAGCTCGATCTCGCTCATCTCGACGGTCACGTCGCAGTGGCCGAGGAAGCCGCCGGTCAGGCGGTCTCGTTCGTACGCCCGCACCGGCACCTGGGCCGGCGCGAACCGCGCCGTGGCCAGCAGCTCGCCGTCCTCCTCCAGGTACTCGAAGCGACCCTCGGCTGGCACGAGGTGGAAGAGCAGGCTGTTGAAGCGAAAGCGGGTGCACAGACCTATGGCGTCGCAGTTCAAGTCCCCCTCGGTGCCGAGCACCGCCACCTCGAAGCGGCTCGGCGGAAGACTGGCCAGCGCCCGCGCCAGACCCTGGCCGCGGGCGGCCAGGCCCGCGGGCGTCAGCCGGCTGGCCATGGTGCCGGGCTCGCCTGCCGGCGGATCGACCGTGGGCGTATCCACGTCGCAGCCCTGGCTGCAACGGCAGAGGCTCGCGGCGAGGAGCACGACGAGCCGGGTCAGGACCCTTGGGCTCACTTCAGCATCCAACGCAGCCACTCCAGGCGACCCTCGGGCTCTCCGCTCGCCGATCGCGCGGGCCGGTAATGACAGACAAGAGTCTCGTTCCCCGGTCCGATCGACTGGTTGGCCCAGAATCCGGCCGGTTCGTCGTCGACGGCCAGCTCGACCGGCGTCCAGCTGCCGTCGGACTCGCGTACCGCGCCGCGCAGGTCCAGGGTCGTGCTGTCCTGGAACACCACGCGAGCCCGACCCTGGTTGTCGAAGACCAGCGAGGCGAACTGGCCCACGATATGCCACCTCTCGGCAGGGTCGCTGTCGTCCGGCTCCCAGATCGGCTCGATCACGGTCCCGCCGTCCTCGGTGTGAGCATAGAGCGGGCGGCCCAGCGTGGCGTCGAAGTAGGCAATCGCGATCCGACCGTCCGGCCCGGCCGCGGCCGCGGCCCAGCGTCCCACGTCGTGATCGACCGTGCGGTCGAACACCTGATCGCCGTTGTCATCGTAGTGCCGTACGCCGTCATCGACCACCACGGTACCCCAGCCGCCGGCGCCCCGCGCGGCCAGCTTCAGTGCTCCCTGAAGCTCGTCGTAGTACGCCACGCGCTCGGCCTCGCCGGCCAGCACCAGAGAGGCGAAACGCCCTACGCCGCCGGTGTCGACGGTCTCGCGGCTCCAGCCCGAGGGCGAGGCGCGCGCCAGCCGCAGCGTGCGCATCTCGGACGTGCTGCCGGCGGTGTACGCCACCCGCGGCCAGCCCTGCGCATCGAGGCCGATCGAGGCGAAGCGTCCGGCGTCGCCGTCTTCGTCGAGCACGCGGATGTCCCACCCCCGGGAGTCTCGCCTCGCGTAGCGCAGGGATCCGCGATCGGCGTCGTAGTACGCCAGGTGCAGGGTGCCATCCTCGGCCACGACCAGGTCGGCGTGCTGGCCCACGTCCGGATCGCCGCGGTCGTCGGGCGCGCCATCAACCGCCGTGCGCACGCCGGGTTGCTTGGGGTCGATGCCCGAGAGCAGCTCTAGGTCACCGAGGTCGCTGGCGTACGAGGCCACGAGCACGATGTTGTCCGGTGTGAGCTGTATCTTGCAGAAGCGTCCCACGTCCCGAGGCGGCTCGGGCCGCGAGCGTGGAACGCAGGCGCTGGTCTTTGGGTTGCATTCCGTGCCGGGCGGACAGCTGATCGAGTCATCGCAGGTTTGAGGCCCGGATCGCGGCTCGACCTCACAGCCGCCACCGGCGGCGAGCAGCAGTATGCTGCTGATGGAGAACAGCCAGGAGGCGGTGCCTCGCATGGTGGTGGCGGCGTTCCGTTACCTGGGAACGATGATGTACCCGCTGCTGTACGGATCGGTCTTCAGGTTGTACACGTACGAACCGACCAGCGGCGTGTCCTCGGTGCCGATCGCCTGGCGCACGTAGAAGCCCCAGGCGCCCTGGAACAGCTCCGGCGCCGCCGGATCCCAGGCCGGCTCGCGCAGCAGCTCGAGGTTGAAGTCACCGCCCGCGGCCGCCCGGGATGCGTAGAGCAGCTCGTGGCTCGAGGCGTTGCCATAGGCCACGCCGAGCGTGGAGTCGGCATAGAACACTGCGGAAGACTCACCGTTGATGCGGTCCGCGGCGAGCAGCGCGCCGCCGGCGTCGAAGCGGAAGCCGTCGTCGACCAGTGTTGCCGTGGCCGCGGTCACATCGAGGTAGTGCAGGTTGTTCAGCTTGGCGTCGATGTAGGTCACGTGCATGCCGTCCGCGCCGTCGAGCAGCAGCGAGCAGAAGCGGCCCATGTCTCCGGTGTCCTCGCCCGCCGCGTTCTCGCCGTCGAGCAGGGTGAACTGGAAGGTGGCGCCGTCGTAGGCCGCGCTGATCAGGTTGCCGACCTCGATGAACTCGTTCTCGGCCGCGTCGTACTCGTCGCGGGCATAGTACACCACCACCGGATCCCCGGTGGAGCGGATCGCCAGGTCGGTGAACAGGCCCACGCCGTGCGGCAGGTCGTGCAGGCTCGAGACCTCCATCAGCCGCTGGCAGACCGTGGCCACGCAGGCGTCCTGCGCCGGGTCGCAGGCCGGGTCGCAGTCGTCCGTGGGCACGACGCAGGTTCCGTCGCGCAGCAGCACCTCGTCCTGCCCGCAGACTGGAAGCACGGGCACCTCCTCGATTGTCAGCACGGTCCAGTCCGCCGGGGCGGCGGGTGCCGTGCTGCTGGCCAGCGCGAGCCGCGGACCGGCCGTGTGGCTCGGTGTGTGCGCCGCGAAGTACGCGATGCTCGGAACGCCGCCCGGGTCGAGCGCTAGCGAGGCGTAACGTCCGACGTCGCCGTCCGCGTCCACGGTGTGGATCGCCCAGCCCGAGTCCGCCTCGAGGCAGGCTCCCGCGACGCAGGCCTCGAAGGGGTAGCAGCCCGGCAGGGGGCAGTCGTCGGTCAGGTCCGTGCAGGCGCCGGAGATGCAGACCTGGTTGTCTCCGCATCCGCCGCAGGGCTCGGCATAGCTGGCATACTTCAGGTCGCCGTTGGTCGCGTCGTAGTAGGCCAGGTGGATCCCGCCGCTGCCGTCCAGCGCCAGCGAGGTGTACTGACCCACATCGTCTCCGGGCTCCTCGATGCCGCGGCGCGGCCCGGCCGGATCGGCGACGATGTTCTCGAACTCGTCGCCCGCGGCGGGCACGCCGTCCACCGTGGTCCACACGATCGTCTTGGGCGGGCCGGTTCCGAGCATCAGGTCGCCGTAGGTCTCGTTGTACGCCGAGACCACCACCGCGTTCGTCGAGTTCATCGCCAGGTCGGCGTAGCGCCCGGTGAAGCCGGCGGTCAGCGGCGGCAGCGCGGTGCAGGCGCACTCCTCGCCGTCGAGCTCGCAGGTCTCCTCGTTGATCTGGCCCTCGCTGAGCACGTCGAGGATGTAGCCCGGGCGGCAGGTCACGTCCGCGCAGGCGTCGGGAAGGTCCAGGCACTCGTCGGTGACCCGGCAGCAGTACTTGCCGTCGGGGCAGGCGCCGTTGCAGGGCTGGCTGCACACGCACTGACCCGTGCCCGTGTCGCAGACCGCCGGGTACTTGGGATCCGGGCAGGCCAGGTGCAGCGGGCTCTCCGGATCCGTGCAATCACTGTCCTCGGTGCAGCGCCGGAACTTGCACTCGCCTTCGTCGCAGTACTCCTCGGGCTCGCAATCATCGTCGGTGATGCAGTCCGGCGCCATGCAGATGCGGTTGATGCACTTGTAGTGCTCGGGGCAGTCCTCGTCGGTCGTGCAGCCCTTGTAGCACTTGCCCTGCAGGCAGGCGTACCCTTCGCAGCACGGCGCATTGTCGTCACAAGCCGCGTCGAGCTCGCCGCAGTCGGTGTCCGTGTCGCTGTCGGTGTCCACGTCGGTGTCCACATCGGTGTCGCCGCTTTGGCGGTCCTTCTTGGTGTCGCCGCATCCGGCCGAGACCAGGACCAGCCCCGCGATGAGCGCGATCAGCATGGCGGGGCGGACCCGTCGCCGCAGCAGCAGCCCCAGCGGCAGCAGCAGGAGCAGCCCGGCCGTGGAGCTGCCGCCCGTGGCGGCGCAGCCCGACTCGGGCTCGGGGTTGGCGGTGCGCAGCCGGAAGGTGCGCGAGGCCGTGTTGCTGGAGCCGTCGGTCGCCTCGACCTCGAGGTCGACCAGCGGCGCCAGTCCCTCGAGCGCCAGGCTGCGGCCGGTGCGCCACTCGCTCCACTCGCCGTCGGCCGGGCGCACGCGGTGGCGTACCGTGACCTCGGCGTCGGTGGCCACGCCGTCGCGGACCTGCAGCTCGAAGGCTTGGTCCGTGCGGACCACGTCGAGGATCTCGGGCGGCAGGGCGTCGATCACGAACTCGATCCGCGCGGGTGTGGGATCGAGCGTCTGGTAGTCGCCGAGCACGCGGGCGCGGACCCACAGCTTGTGCCGGCCCTGGAGCAGCAGGCTCGGGCTGTGCACCGTGAAGGTCGGGCTCGGGGTGAAGGGCGTCCACACGCCGCGGTCGAGGCGGTACGAGTACTCGAGCCGGCCGTCGGCGTGCAGATCGGGCAGCGTGCCGCCCGCGCGGATCACCAGCGTCGGGGCCTCGATCTCGCGCACGGCCCGGCGCAGCACCGGGTAGCGCGGAACGTCGAGCTGCACGATCTCGGCCGTGGTGTCGGCCGGCGGGGGCAGCGGCGTCTCCACCAGATCCAGGCCGGCGTAGAGCGCGAAGGCGGTCCACTTCTTCTCACCCGGGTTGTCCGGGTCGTCGATCTCGAGCTCGGCCCGTAGTTTATCGATCTTGATCTTGAAGCCCTCGATCGGCGGGATCTCGATCGGATCCAGGTTCTCGAGCAGCATCGGCAGGGCCAGGTCGATCAGCTGCGGCAGCAGCGCGGCGAGGGACTCGGGATCCTCGGCCAGGATCTCACCCTCGGAGGCCTGCACGTCGTCCATGGCGATCTCGCCGATCACGGGCAGCAGCATGTTGTCCGGGGTGAACTCGAGGTTCACGCCCACTACCATGTCGAACTGCACCCGGAACAGCCGGGTGTAGCGGTCGTCGACCTGGGCGTAGAAGTCGATCGCCAGGTCGTCGAAGGCGATGTTGATCAGCGGCTCCTCGAGCACCTTGGCCGCGTCGCCGTCGAGGCAGAAGCCCGAGCCGCCGGGATCGCACTCGGTGCCCTCCGGGCAGTCCGGGCATTCGAAGTACGCGCCCGAGCCGAGGATGATGTCGGCCGGTGCCCTGGGGTTGAGCGAGAGCAGCATCGGCGCGTTCGCGCCGCGGGTCAGCGTGCCCAGGCTGGGCAGCAGCAGGCCGAACAGGTCGGAGGAGATCATGTCCGAGAGATCGCTGCCGATGCTCAGGTTCATCACGCCGGACTCGTACAGCGCGAACATCGCGTTGTCGAGGAACTCCTCGGAGATGCCGATGCCGACCATGTACGGCTCGCCGTCGAGGTCGTTGCCGAAGGGGATTCGCTGGGCCGGCGGGTTGTTCGGCGGATCGGCCGGCGGCGCGTAGATGCTACGCTCGGGCGCCTTGAGCCCGGTCATCATGCCCAGGTTCACGCCGCCCTGGGCCACCTCGGCGTACCCGCCGGCGAAGAACCAGTACCACAGCGGGGCGCGCAGGCCCGGCGCCAGGTCGGAGAGCATCGCGCCCATGTCGGTGGCGCCCTCCATGCCCAGCGGCATCGGCAGGCACTGGCCGCCGACCATGCACTGGCCGTCCTCGCAGGTCGCGCCCGTGCCGGCGGGGCAGTCGTCGACCGTCTCGCAGGCGAGGCAGGTGAAGCTGGCGATGGCGTCGTTGATCGGGTCGGCGAGCATGTCGCCGGCCATGCCCTTGAGCGTGCCCTCGAGCAGCGGGAAGATCAGGTCGATCAGGAAGCCCATGATGCCGTCGCAGTCGGTGCTGATGTTGACAGCGTCGAGGTTGAACTCGGGCTCGCCGATGTCGAGCGACAGGCCCTTGGTCACCGGGTCGATGTTGAGGTCGACGTCCACGGCCGCGGGGAAGGTGTCGGCGTCCACGAAGATGTGGCAGTTGGTGCCGAGCCAGCTCTGGCAGAAGGCCTCGAGGCGCGTCGGCAGCTCGAGGTGCAGGCCGACCAGGTCGATCTCGACCCGCAGGTGGTTGGGCGCGGTGGGCACGATGCGCACGTTGTCGATGTTGATCGTCACCGTGCAGAGGTGCTTGTCGAAGGTGCAGATCTCGTAGCACTGGCCCGATGCCTCGCCCGAGGTCTCGGGCACCTCGAACTCCAGGCCATCGGGCAGGAAGCTGGCGATGATCGCGGCGAAGTCGTCCTGCACGAAGGCGAAGCCGTGCTCGGTGAGCCGCACCTGCGCCGAGTGGCCGGACTTGTCCTTGGCCTCCTCGGGGAAGCCGCCCGGGATCGGCTCGCAGGAGACCGTGCCCCCGCAGCTCGACTCGCAGCCCATGCTGGCCGGGTCGCAGCCGCTCGGGTCGCAGCCGCTGCCTCCATCGCAGCCGATCGTCTTGGGGATCAACAGAGCCAGGGCCGTGCAGGCCAGGAGGATCGTGGTGATCCGGCGTGCCATCATCTGCTCCCTCTCAGGCGGGTACAGACCCGCGCATGCGTGGGCGGAATACCTCAGTGGAGTTAGTTGCGTGCATCCGAGATATCTTAAGGTTTTCGCGGCAATCGATCAAGTCTCGCCAAGCGGTGGGGCTAGTCCTCGAGCCGCTCCAGGGCGCGGCGGCCGAGCCGCAGGGGCAGCCAGGTGCTCAGAACGAACAGAACGAGCAGGATTCCGCCGCCATAGGCCATCCGCCGCAGCTCGACCGGGGCCAGCGGGCGGCCGTACTTCACGTACTCCAGCAGCTGGGGCACGATCAGCGTCTCCGCGCCGATCACGAACACGACCAGGGTCGCGGCCACGATCATGTACACCACCCCGCCGTAGCTGCCCGCGACCTTGGCCACGTTCTCGGCCTTGAAGCTCGGGTACATCGCGCCGAGCCCCACGCCGAGCGCGGTCACGCTCAGCGTCAGCAGCATGATCGTGCCCACCGAGCAGACGAACAGCACGGGCGGCGCGGCCAGCATCAGGTTGCTCCCCACCGCGAGCACGAAGCCCAGCGCGCAGAGCGGCAGCAGGGAGGAGAGGAACTTGCCCCGCAGGAAGGCCCGCGGGGTCACGGGCGCTGCGCGGATGATCCAGAAGGCGCGGCCCTCCTGGCTCACCGCCGGGAACACGAAGCGCACCGCCACGGCCGCGGTGACGAAGCCCGACAGCGCCAGGTTGAGGAAGTAGAGGAAGTAGCGGCCCAGCCGCCCGGGCACCTCCACCGCCTGGAAGCTCTTGAAGTTGAACACATAGACCACGATCAGCGCGAACAGCAGCAGCAGCTGCGACCACTGGCTGGCGTCGCGGAAGAAGATCCGCATGTCCTTCAGCGCCACGGTGCGAGCCGAGCCGGGCAGCGGGAGCAGGGCCAGCCGCGCGAGCCGTTCGAAGGTCTGCGAGCCGGCGAGCCGTGCCTTGCGGCCCTCCTGGGTGCGGGACAGCCCGCGCCGGTACATCCGCCGGCCGAGAGCCGCGCAGAGCAGCAGAGCAGCAGCCGACCAGCCGACCAGCACCGGGTAGTAGGTCCAACTCTCGCCGACCTCGCCGCGCAGGCGGGGGAACAGCGACTCGGCGGCCCAGTAGCTCGGCAGCCAGGTCTGGCTCGGGCTGCGGAAGGAGCTTAAGAACTGACCCAGCTCGCGAAAGCCCGAGTCCGGGTCGACCAGCTTCTCGGGCTCGAGGAAACGGAACAGCAGGTAGAGCAGCACCAGCACCACCACCGAGAGCACCACCACCGCGTCGCGCGTGCGCCGGGCCGGGAACACGTTGGCCAGCACCAGGGCCAGCGACACCCCGGCCGCCGCGGGCAGCACCAGGAAGGGCACGAGCACCAGCAGCAGCCAGAGGTAGTACTGCGGGGGCGCCTCGTACGCCGCACCGCAGGCCACGAACACGGGCAGGCCGAACAGCACCACCATCCACGAGGAGTGGAAGCTGCTCTCCACGAAGCGTGCGCCGAACAGGCCGCCGGTGGAGACCGGCACCCCGCCGAGCAGGGACAGATCCTCGGAGAGGAACAGCACGCTGAAGGCGGTGATCGTGTTCGAGAACAGCAGCACCGCCAGGAACACGAGGAAGGTGATGGCGAAGACCTTCTCCACCAGGGCGTCGGCCAAGCCGACCAGCGCGGCCTCGCCGCGCACGCGGGTGAGGAACCAGTAGGTCAGCGCGTACGCCCCGGCCCAGAACGCCACGCCGACCAGGGCCAGGGTGCCGGTGCGCAGCACGCCGCGTGCGCTGACGCTAGCCGAGGGACGCAGAGCGGTGCGCAGCTTGGGCTTGAGCAGCGCGGTGATCTCGCTCATGGGGGGGACTCCCCACCATTTGTCAAGGAGCAACCCCGCGGGCGGTAACCCGGCGGCGGCTCCCGCATCGTGCCAGCGAATACCGTCCTGCATGTCTCCGTCGTCACGCCGCCGCCTCTTGGGCAGT
>Ga0272442_10000610_pt1 | contig 56332 bp, 30 predicted proteins | sample SSMForm2O_FD_200262 | JGI IMG/M metagenome (GOLD analysis project Ga0272442, IMG submission 200262) | Marine sediment archaeal communities from Little Sippewissett salt marsh, Falmouth, MA, United States - SSM-Form-2O | ecosystem: Environmental > Aquatic > Marine > Wetlands > Sediment ...
TCAAGCGACCAGCCGGCCGCTGCGAGAAAAGTGCGTCCCGGAAAAGTCACTGCAACGGCCTTTCCGGACCGCATAAAACCTCGCTTGTTTTCGGATTAGTTCATTGTTCCATTCATGACCATCTGTAGTGATTATCGATGATGCTCTGAAAGGAAAAAAAGGAGCCCTCCATGAGATCGATACGATCCCATAGAAGCCAACTCTATTTTCTTGTGACATCGCCATTTTTTGCGGTTGCGGTTACTGTCGATATAATCGGATGTCGTCAATGAACATTGTACCTGAACCACCGGCCGATGCCATGCCGGATTGGCTACCCAAGCCAATCGCAATCTTATCCACATTACTCAGGTTAATGCTCTGATCGGCAAAGGCCGATAGCGAAATACGCCACTCTCTCCAGGCACCGTCCGTAGCAGCATCCGAATCATCGTGGGCCACAACCGCAGGGGCACCGGCACTATTGGAGATCCCTACATACATCGGCTCCGCGGCGTTGCCTGAGCCACCTCGGAACCAGAGCGACAACTCGCTAACGCCCGCCTGCGTCCAGTCGCGCGGCGCCGTCAACGTCATCGCTCCCTCCGAGTTCGTTACGCCGGCTTCGTTGGTGTACAACAGCGGCATGGATTGCGCGCCGCCATGGACAATGTTTTGCTCAGCATACGGGGGCATGAGATAACCGATCTGCGCGCCGTTGTCGGCAATACCGAAGCCGTCGATCCAGCTCTGCCAGATGGCTTCACCATCGGCGTCATTGTCGGTATAGCTCTCGAAATCTTCCACGAGAAGGAAATCACCTACCGTGAAAGTCCAGACAGGGCCTTTAACCGTATTTCCATTATACACCTCGTCCACGCGCCAATAGTACGTGACGCCCAGCTCAAACAATCCGGGATCATAGCTTTCATCACCCAGCGTTTTGGGGCCTTTGTACTCGGGCGAGCTTGTATCGGCGCTGCGTACCGTGTCCTTGTCCACCCCGAGGTACACCTGATGGAAAGCAGCATTATTTGCCGCCGTCCAGCTTAAGGTTGCGTCCATCGCCACATCGGTCGCTCCATTGGCTGGTTGTGGATTACTGACCGCACCCGGCGTTATAAAGGTCCAAACGTCACCTTTAAATGTGTCAATGCCGTCAAATGCATCGACCCGCCAGTAATAGACCTTCTCTTCTACAAGCGGGCCGGGATTGTAGGACGCCGATCCGGTAGGGACGCCCACGGTGGCATCATTCACCTGGTCATAATCATCGCCGAAATAGACCGTGTGTAATTTCGCGCCGAAGCCCGGCGTCCAGCTTAGGGTCACCGTCGTACCTGCAATCTCGGCACTATCAGCCGGATTCGGATCATACGCCGTCTTGGGCGGGATAGAAAAACTCCAGATATCGCCCTTCCATGGACTATTCGGATCAACATCATTGACTTCGTCAATTCGCCAATAGTAGGTTGTTCCCGGCACAAGGCCCTCCGGGTAAGCAAAGCCGGGGAAGCCGGCCACGTAAAACGTCGTGACCTGGTTACCTCGGAACACATCCGATTCGGGCGTGGCTTGTTCAACATCTTCGAAAGTGTCGCCTAAATACACATCGTGAGAGACCGCCCACTGTCCCGGCTTCCAGCTAAGCGTCACCCAGGTATCCTCATGGAAGGCACCGTGTGCCGGAGTGGGGCCGGAGGCGAACGGTTGTCCGATGTCTTCTTCGTCAAATTCCCCCTCATAGAAACGGACATGGTCTAGCCATATCGTCGTCTTGGAGTCCACAAAAGAAAATAGAAACACCACGGGGGACAACGTGGCATCGGCCTGAAACGTATGGTGGATTCTTGTCCACTCTGTCGTCACCGACAGGTCTCTGACTCGAAACAAATTTGTCCACGGATCTTGATTCAGTAGGGCGTCGATAATCAGCGTCCGATCCGCCTCTGCCTTCGTCCAAAAGTCCACGGTATAGGTTTCATTCGCCTTGACGGCGATGTCGGCGTGGTTGTCGAGCGTCAAATTATGGACCGCTGTACCGTCGCCAACGTCCGTAATCTCAATCCGTGCTGACGCTTGGCCGACTTTTTTCTCATTTTTGTCGATCGTTAAGGTTGCCGCCGCCGGCGCACGTGTGGCAAGACTCCATCCTAACACAGGCTCCTCAAAATCGGGGTCCGTTAACAGGTTTTCGACTTCCTTCGAAAAGGCAAATGAAGTCAGAATCATGCCTATCACAAGTGTGATGCTTAGAATGAGTTGGTGTATGCGTGTCTGATCCATTTTTTTCCTCCTGGTTTTAACTGATGGGAATTTTGATTTTCCCACTACGAAGTAATTATAAACCCGAGGTCTATACAGATCAAGAGGAAAACAGCTCCAGGTGTACGAGCTTCCTTAATAGCGCTCTTAACTACATGTATCATAATGACTTACACACAGACAACATTGATACTTTTACTTTTTGAACTGAGAGATAAGTCATAGAGGACAAACGTATTACAGCAGAAGAGATCTTGGCGGAAATAGACATTGACTTAAATCAGATGGCACAGAAAGTCGCCGGAGACCGCCAGCCCATGAAAGTCGGCTGTGTGCATCCGATCACGTCGCATGATCCGTGAGCCATCGTCCACCCTCACCTTATATACCGTGGCTTGCGATGAAAACAATGCAAACGGTGATGGTCATAGGCCGCATGCCTCCTTGACAAACCATCCAGAACAGTGACATCGTGATACCATTTTGTCTCCACTGACCTTGATTTTGCCCAATTCGGGCAGAGGTGGACATCTATTTTTCGCAAAAAAGGCGAATTATTTGTACGAATTTTATATCCACTCCGGATTCAATCGCCTATTCTAAAATAACAAAGAGCTGACATCTTTCTCAAGCTGCCAGATCCTTGCTCGAATCACGACCATCTGTAGAGATTATTGATGATGCCCTGAGAGCAATAGGGGCCCGCATCTTAGATCGGTACGAATCCCTTGAAGTCAACTCTGATTGTTAGTGACATTGCTGATCTCACGATTATGGTTTCGGTCAATATAATCGGATGTCGTCAATATACATTGTGCCTGAACCACCCGTTGCTGCACCCGCTTTGCTGCCCAAGCCAACAGCGATTTGATCCACATCAGTCAGGTTGATACCCTGATCGGCAAAAGCTTGAAGTGGCGCACGCCATTGCTTCCAGGCGGTTTTTACTGCGGCTTCCGGATCATTACAAACCACTATCCCTGGCGCGCCGCCGGCATTAGAGACGGCCACATATAGTGGCTCGACCGCATTGGCTGATTCGCCCCTGTACCAGAGTGACAGTTCCCCGACACCTTCGGCTGTCCAGTCACGTAAAACCGTTAGTGGTAGAATCGCCTCCGAGTTCGTTACGCCGGTCGTGTTGTCGTAGAGCAGCGGCATGGATTGTAAACCACCATGGACAATTGTTTGCTCACAATACGGGGGAAACAGATAACCTACCTGGGCACCGTTGTCGGTAACGTCCAAACCGTCAATCCAAGTTTGCCAGATGGCTTCGCCGGCCGCGTCATCATCAGTATAACTCTCAAAGTCATCAATCGAAAGGAAGTCGGCTGTCGTAAAGCTCCAGATCAAGCCTTTTACGGGATGATCCGGATCCGCATTATAGACCGCGTCCACCCGCCAGTAATAGGTCATATGCCATGCGAGTTTTCCTGGATCATAGCTTTCAGAACCAAGAGCTTTACCACCCTTATACTCCGGAGAAGAAATCGTGGCACTTTTAACGGTTTCTTTATCCATACCGAAGTACACCTGATGCGAGTCTGCATTCTCCGCCGACGTCCAGGTCAGAATTTGGGTATGCTCCACATCCACAGCTCCGTTTGCCGGCTGCGGAGCACCGGCGGCCCCCGACGTCGTAAAGCCCCAGACATTGCCTTTATACGTGGCGATACCGTCTGACTCATCGACGCGCCAGTAATAAACCTTCTCTAATTCCAGGGGCCCAGGATTGTAGGCAGCACTGCCCGACGGGATACCAACGGCAGCGTTTTTTACTTCATCATAGTCATTGCCAAGATAGACTGTATGCAATTTGGCCCCGAAACCCGGTGTCCAGCTCAGGATTACGTTATCTGGACCCACGAATTCGGCCCCATCAGCCGGATCGGGATTGTAAGCGGTCGTTGGCGGAATCGAAAAGCTCCAGACATCGCCTTTCCAGGGGCTATTCGGATCGGTATCATTGACCTCATCAATTCGCCAATAGTAGGTCGTTCCCGGCACAAGACCATCCGGATAAGCAAATCCCGGAAAGCCGGCCACATAAAATGTTGACGTTTGATTACCTCGGAATGTTTCACTTTCGTTCGTCGCATTGTTCACGTCGTTAAAATTGTCACCTAAATAGATGTCATGTGAGACCGCGAAATCTCCCGCCGTCCAGCTCAGGTTTACCCACGTATCTTCATGGATGGCGCCATCTGATGGCATGGGATCGCGAGCGAGAACGCGCGGCGGATGGGCCAAAGCATTGACCTCCATCTCCGACAAAACATGGTCGTAGATTCGCACGTCGTCCAAAAGACCTCCATAATGTTCGCCGCCACCGGCGCCTGCCCGATGGCCCAATAGAAGTGTCGTGTCAGCCGGGACGCTTGGCTCCCCGGCGGTACCCACAATGTCTAATTCACCGTTCACATAGACCTCCAGCGCTGTGCTCGGTCCTGTACTGTCATAGGCATAGGTCACCGCGATATGGAACCATTGCCCGGGCTCGACGGCGCCGGCGTTGCTCTGTAAGGTTCCACTTCCGCCTGCGAAGAGTTCGTTCCTAACGATGCCTGTGCTGTAAACAATCACCTCGAAGTCGCCGCCCGCACCGAAGATTCGCTGCTTGGAGCTCCCGAATCCAGGATCCATCCAAAATGCAACGGTCCCTTGTTGTGGAGGGATAAAGTTCTGAATTGTAACCACGTCGTCCGAGCCGTCGAAGCTGAAGGCATTGCCGGATTTCCCCGGGACCGACGTAGGGCCCTGTATGTCCCCATTCAGACCTCCTACAGAGTCTGCTGCCACGGTAGCTTCGGCAGCCGTATTCTCGTCGAGTTTCCAGTGGTGAATCAGCCGGGCCTGAGCGGGCGAAAGTCCAATCGCGAGCCCAACAAGGATGAAACATGTCAGTTGTTTACACATAATGATCTCCTTCCAAAAAACGAAGATATAGTGTGGGACGTGGCCCACTGTTCTTCATCTACCGCTTATAGTTCTACGGTGTCACTGTCATATTATAGATGCGGACATCATCAACTAAGCCTGCAAAGAAACTGCCGGGTTCGAGATTCCTGCCCGCGCCAATATACAAACCACCTGTCGCGCCTGCCAGATAAGGCTCTGCATCTCTTGCGACCTCTATTTCATCTGCGTACAGAATACGTTCAAATCCATTCCAAACCAAACCGATACGGTGCCAAGCGCCATCAGTCATTGCGAATTCCGACACCAGCGGTAGCGCGGGGATTCGACCGCCGGAAGGGTATGACAATGCCGTCATTAATTTTCCTTTTGAGGGATCGGCCAAAAGCCAATTCGCTCCCTCACTCTGCGAGAGGACCACCTGGCCCGGCTTTCCGCCCCGGATCCAGGCGAAGACGCTGAATTTTCCGTCCCCCGGATCGAGAATGAAGGGGATGGAAATATAATCGGCCATACCGTCGAATTCGATCGCTCCGGCAATCCGCCCCCCGGTAGGCCGCCAGACGGGATTGCCGTTGAGATAACCATCGCGGCTGCCCGCACTGTCATGCGCGACCACGCCTTCGTTCTCATCCAGCCTCCAGTAAGCGATAAGGCTTTTGTCCTGGAGCCAGGATTTTGCGAACACGGCTATATCTTTCCAATCGACAACGCCGTCGCCCACAGGAGGAGGTGCGATATCCATCTCGGCTTCCTTTTGCAGCCAATACTGTGCTATCCAACAGAAATCTTTGAAGTTCACAAATCCGTCGCCGGTAAAATCGGGCGATTTGCGGGCCGAAACTGCCGTTAAGGTGAATTGGCGAACCGCAAAACTATCCGAACCGGCGAAGACAAGGTGACATGTCTTGCCGTCGGCGCTGATCCACTTGGCGGGGATATGCGCGCTCTCGCCGGGATCGACGTCCCAGTCCTCGGTGTAAAACACGGTCGTCCAGGGCCCCCATGGCTCCGGTGCGTCATAGATGCTGAACTGGTCTTTGCCGCCGGATTGGGCACGGCTGCGCATCACAAGAAGATAACATGCGAGCGGCGCATTGTATGTGACGTCGATCCGGTTGCAGCCGCCGGGAAAAGTAAACATGGCTTTGCGTTGACGGATGTCGCCAGACCATTCAGGGTCGCCGCTGGCATCTACCCCGGAGTAAAATTCATACGCGTTTCTATCGGTGATACTCTCGATAGGTACGCGAGCCAGGACTACGGTGTCGGTTTCATTGTAGGCACTGGGCGTATCGGGTGAGTACACGTAAACATAACCATCCCTGGCCCCGGCGTAATCCTGTGCAAAGTTGAGAAAGCACGGATAGCCTAATTCGGCAAATTTCCACGCGCTCCAGGTCCACGTCGAGCCATGGTCCGATGACCAGGCGAGCTGGCTTTGCTGTCCGTTGTTATTTGCATTACGTACCAACATATAAAGCGTGCCTTTGACGCTGAGCATCCCACTGGCCTTCTTGCCGCTGCGTCCGTCGCCGATTTGCTCACCGGTGGCCGAGCGGATATTGACACCGTCGCCCGGTGGGCCGCCGCTGACTCTGCAAAAGCCAAGGCTCAGTTTGTTCGGGACCTTGGGCTCGAAACCCCAACCGTCGCCATAGGCAGTGTACTGCTCACCGTCGTCCGCCCAAGTGATGGGCCAGTTGTCACTGCCAGCAGCCTGGTGAACGATGGTTGAGGCATCGGCCCAGATCAGAGAAGTAATGCTTTTGCTGTGCTCGTATGGTGCATCGCCGACGACGGATTGACAAATAGGCTCGAGGAAGGGCTTGAGGACATTGTAGTTGCCGTCCCAGCCGCTTCGCCACCCGGAGCCGGCTCTGGCCACGACAAGGTCGAGACTGGGTATCACCACAATCAGGCTATCATAGAGTCCCCACGACCAGTAGGCGTCCCGCGGGACGTTACTGAGAGTACCGTCACCGTTATTCCACCAGAGCAAACCGTAATGATCCGATGCGCTTGGATACTGAGAGGAATTATGCACGGGCAATCCAATGATTTCAGAGAACGGCTTACTGAGAGCCTCAATGAAACTTTCTGGGATAATTTGTTCATTTTCCCACTTTCCCCGGCGAAGATACAGATAACCGAGTTTGGCCATGGCCTCGACGTTTGCGGAGATTCCGGAGCCAAATTCCCTTCGTTTGACTCCTTCGAGTTGATCCGGGCGGTAGGAATTATTCCGCCAGGTAAGATCCGAATCAGCAATACCCAGTTTGGAAAAAAAACGGTCAAACATTAAGTCTTGAAGATCCTGTTTGTAGGTCAGGGTCAGACAATCCGCCAGCCAGTTTGCACCGCCATCGCTATAGGCCCATGACTCGAAGCCGCCCGGCTTGTCAAAGCCCGCAGTATGGCTTGCAAGGTGCCAAATTTTGATATCTCTCAGTCGAGGGTCACCGGCATTCGGCGGGATACCGATATCGGGATAATAGCGCTGAGCCTTGTCCTCCAGATTCACTAAACCATCCTTCACGGCCAGACCCAGTACTGTCACTCCAAAGGACTTCGTGGTGGATTTTAAATCGTACCGTTTCGCCTGATTACCCCAGGACATGACGAGCTTTCCACCACGGATAATGCAGCCGGAGCCGCTACCGGTCAGCGCATAGTCACGGGCTTGCTGAAGATCGGATTCATCCATACCGGCTTGCTGGGGCGTCGTGCTCTCCCAGCCAAGTGAAGAGCCGGCAACCAAAAACAAAGCCACGAAGGTTACAAACGATAATCCCGTTGGTTTGCTCATCCGGTTCCTCCTATTCTTACTCAAATCAACCCGGCTTCTTAAGTCTCGAGGTGATGTTCCCCGGCGAATCCTATAGTTCATAAGACATAAATTATTATGCCATATAATACAAAGGACTTCGAATCATTTACCTTGATCAACATTATTAGTCCCGACACCAATTCTGAGCAAAAAGAGCTAAATCTTTCAAATCGACAGAATAATCGCCGTTAAGGTCACCGATACATCCGTGCCGATCTGATGCGAGCCAGTATGCGGATAGAACGCAAAGGTCCTCGAAATCCACATCGCCGTCGTGCTCAAAGTCACCTGGAATAACGTCAACTACACTTGCTCGTATAAGCTCAATGCCCTCACCCGTTCCGAGGTTCCGGCTGTACTGTTTGTCTATTGAGTTGTTCCAATGTTCATGCACTCCGAGACTCTCAAGCGGAATTCCGTCATTTTCCGGGTCGTAGAGGGTTCCTGAAGGAGACGCGTTGGCCATCGCCGCCTCATGCAGATAATCGTGAGCGCCGGATATATGCGGATAATCGCTCCACTCTGCATATAAAAAGTCAAAGCATACCGAGTCCATCGCAACCTGGTCCATTGAAAGAAATAGACTCGAAGGCCAGTCATCATTGAACGGGGCCATCTGCCATTGGGTCGGTTGCGAATCCCAGTTCATTCCTGCGAATAAACCGTCGACAAGACAAAGCAACGTCTTTCCACCTAATTCCTGATGACCCATCAGGTCAACAAGGCAGCGATAACGACCCATGCCCGGGGTAGTGCTCGGCAGTGTCGTATGCATATTATACCAGTTTCCAGGATTGGGCTGGTCCCCTGCGTTCGGATTTCTGATAAGTGAGCCGTAGTGATTTTTAGCACATACAGTGATACCCCCTGAGTTGTGGCTTTTAAGAATAGCGAAGTTGATAAGATAATCAGCTTGTGCGAAGCAAACGGGTATATGGTCCATCTCAGCGACACTCGCCCAGTGTTTGGAATCCGGATCAGACCAGTAAAACTCAACATTCGACCACCGCGATCGCGTTCGACCTTTACCACCGATTCTAGCGATATAAACCACGCCGGGACAATTCGACTCAACCATATCATACCAGTAGTTCGGCATAATCCTGCCCGGATCGCCGATTGAAATGTCACCCGGATTCACTCCCGCAACATCGATTAATTGCCTTAAAAGAGCGATAGTCAACTGAGGTGAATTATCAATATAATTCATCAGATTACGTGACTTGGGATTCTTATTCATCGTTGTCGAGCTTGCGCCGTAGCTGAGTGTCTGGTTGACTTTGATACCGATTTTTTCGCCGGGTATGTAGCCAACATCTCCTTTGCCTCGTTGCTGGTTAAAATGCTGGAATATCGCATCCCACGCAGCCACATCTGTCTGTTCACCGGCCAATTCGCGGATAGCTGTTGACATCATACTATCCACGACTGCCTGGTTGGTGTGGTCATGCTCATACCAGTGTTCAGTCTGATTACGACTACTGTAGATCCAGTCTGTAGCATTCGGGTCGTGAATCCAGACAACACGCCCAGGTTTGACTCCTTTGGCCGTACCCATCGGATCGTTTGCGACCTGTTGTTCTTGTGCAAGGACTAATTCCTCTGATGTGTGACTTATGGCCAGCCAGATGAAAGCCAAGCCCATAAATACAAATAGAGCTGCCAGACCATAATGTGTCTTTGTCCAGTATTTTTGCGCCTTACGATATGCGGCTATCGAGCCCAGCGCACCTGTGAGCCAGACGATAAAACCCGAAGCCAGAGGAAAAGCCACCTGCTGGCATGGATAGGTTGCGCGGGAGGGTTTGGGTATCACCCGCACGAGAAACCAAATGAGTGCAGCCAGGCCCGTGAAGGGCAAAAGCCAAAGGGCCCATCGTCTTTGGGGCTTGTGCTTGATCGGTCTATCGGTTTCCGCACAAGCATTGAACGCGGTTTTTGGGGATGGTTCCGGATAACACATAAGCGGCCTCCTCCTTTGGTAAGTTCGAAGTTGGACAACTTTATTTTAGTTTGATACTTCCCATTTTCAATGGCTTAACAAACCGAATTTACTCTGTTCGACTTTAATAATCTTACAAAATTTACCTTATAAAGTCCAGTTAGATACTTACTGCATAGGTCATGTAGCCTTCTCGTTCGACTTGGTACTGAAAACCGACCTCTTCCTGCCGCGTGAAAGACTCGTGGACACAGAACTCGCTGAAACGCTGTATAGACAGTGGCTGGGCTTTGCAGCCGCGTCCCTATCGGTATCGATTCGCATGATCATGCAACTCGAACGCTGATAGTAGCGTTCGGCCATGGTGGATCATGACGTACAATCCAAATCGACGAGGCCTTTTGATGACCTGTTCGTGGGCAACAACGGTTACCCTGCTTGGCATGAGTTACGTTTTTGGCGATGACAGGGACGACGGAATCCACGTTACTCGTAACTGAGGCGGATTTCATCCCGCTATTAAATGACAAGGGGAACACCGGTGTTTTATTCCACTTAAAGCGTGTACCGTACTTCCACGAAGCCTCAGGATATCAAGCAGACTTTGCACTTGGCTGACATGGAAAAATATTTGATGAATCCCACATTGTGTATTACATAAAAGCATTATAGAAAAGGTATTACGATATAAATGGCAAAAATGATGAATTTTTATTTTGATATATGAACTTATATTCATAATATGATTATATATTCTATATTTGAAGAATAACTCAATAATTAGTAGTAATAGGATATTCAGATGGAAAAGAAACCGTTATCACGCAAGGAACGAGAGCGATTGCGGCACCGTCAGGAAATCCTCGACAAGGCGTTGAAACTCTTCACGGAGCAGGGATTTCACAACGTCTCGATGCAGCAAATCGCGGTGGCGTCGGAATTTGCCGTCGGCACGCTCTATAACTTCTTCGAGAGCAAGGAGGCGCTCTTCGAAGAACTGATAAAAAGCTCTGGAGAGCGAATCATCGACACGCTCATGGTCATTGTGGATTCTCCCGGAATGGAAGTGGACCGCCTGACCCGCTTTATTCGCTACACGCCCACATTACTCGAAGAGAACGCAGCGTTTATCAAACTATATGTGGCGGAGTTGGGAACACGGGCTGCAAAGCTTTCATCAAAGCGGGATAAGGAGAACTACGATGCCGCCCTGAAGGTTAAATTGGAGCAGCTTATTGAGGATGGGATACGCCAAGGCGTCTTTCGTCCTGTGGACCCGGCCATCACGATAAAAGCCCTCATTTCGACCATCGAGACCCTGGCCTTCGAAATCGCCGATCAATTTGACAAGGCCGCGGCGACGGAGATTTTCGATAAGGTCGAACAATTCTTCATCGGCGGACTTCTAAAGGCGGAAGGGCAAGGCAATGACACATAGAGTAATCGCTTTTTTTACTATGGTAGCCGCAGTGTTAACCTTGACCGGCTGCAGCAGCTTCGATGGGCAAAAGATCCGGCGGGAACACGTTGAGAGATATCGACAGACGCTCGAGCAAAAAGCCGAAGATGTGCTCTCACCTGGAGAACAGGTGAACTTGGAGGATTGCATACGACTGGCTCTGGAAAACAACCTGGACATCCGCGTCGCCGAAGTGCAACAGCAAGTGGCACAACTGGGCCGAAAAGTATCTTTTTCTCAGTTTCTACCACGGATCAATCTCAATTACAACTATACCCGGTGGGATCCCCAACCTGAGATTGTAACCGGTGGGCACTCACAGCCGATGCACGACGAACGGATTCGAGAGCTGACCTTGAACATCCAAATGTCGGTCTTCAATCCGTCCACCTGGTTCATGCACGCCTTGCACAAACGCGGTGAAGAAATCGCTGAAATTGCCGCCAACTACACACGACAGATGATTGTGCTTCAAGTCACCATCTATTACTACTATTGTCTGGGCCTTCAGGAAATCCAGAAGGTTCTGGACAGCCGGATTCGAGCGGCCGAAAAGCTGGTGGATCAGTTACAACACTACCAAACTGAGGGTCTCGTCTTCGCCTGGCAGAGCGATCAAGCGCGCACTAACCTGCAATCTCAGAGGTTGCAGCGACAGCGTGTGCGCCAACTCCTGGACCAGACCAGGGGGCAATTGCTTACGGTCATGGGATTTTCACCACTGCACTCACTTGAACTGGATGTATCCGAATCCATGACCGCACCGCAGGGAAACTTGGAAGACGTGATCACTGAAGCGCTCTTGAATCATCCACGACTTCGTATCGCCGACCGTGCCATTGCGATCGAGAAGGAGAAGATGAAGATCGCTCTGTCCGGCTTTCTACCGTCTCTGACAGGATTTGCCGATCGTGTGAATACGAGCGACGCCTTTCAGAGATATTCCAGTTACTGGATGATGGGACTTTCAGGCGTGCTCACCGTTTTCAACGGTTTCGCCAATCTCTACGAATACGACGCGGCCAAGGAGAACGTCAAAAAATCAGCATTGGAGCGGGAGCAGGCCACGTTAACCCTGATGCTTGAAGTTTTCAGGGCGTATCAGAACCTCCAGTTAGCTCAAGACGCCGTCACCATAGCTGAAGAGAATTACCATGCGACCCGCGCTCATTATAATCAAGTCTATCTGCAATGGCAGGAAGGTCTGGTGGATGTGACCGATTTGATGTCAATCCTTGCCGAGAAGGACCTTGCAGAGATGATACGAATCAATTCTCAATTCCAAGTTCAGATAACCATCGCAACGCTATTGAACGCGATGGGCAAAACCAAAATTGACTACGAGGAGTTCACGAATGACGGTCAATCCGAAGAGTGATGTTCAAACGAAAAAGATGAAAACGATCGGCCGAGCGATCATTGTATTGGCTTTGATTCCTTTGATCGTAGCCGGAGGGTATATCCTGAACAAGAAGCTCCGTACCCAGGAAACTCCTGGCGGCGATTCATCAACCGAAATAAAGGCGATTCCGGTCGTGACAACCATGCCCCTGATGCACAATTTCGAGCGCGTTCTCGTTGTGCAAGGTAATATCGAGGCCAAGAATTTTGCGATGGTCTCTCCGCGGATACCCGGTGTCATAGAATCCCTCTTCGTAGAAGAGGGGCAAGCTGTGGTGGCCGATGAGACCCAACTTTTCCAAACGGATGCGGCTAATCTGAAAGAGAACGTGGAGATTGGGCGCCATAATCTGACGGTAGCTCAATGCGCCAGGCAACAGGCCATCGCGAGTATCGAGAAGGTACGGGCGGACCTTCACAAGGCGAAACTCGATTACGAACGTTTTCAGCGATTGTTCGAGAAGGAAGCGGTGACTGCAGATGCCTTCGAGCAGCAAGAGTCCCGCTATGTGCAATTACAGGCGGCCGAAAAGCTATCCCAGGCCCAGGTGAAACTGGCCGAAGCCCAGGAGGATCAGGCCAAAGCAGCCCTGGCGATTGCCCAAAAGAACCTGGCCGACGCGACGATTTACGCGCCCATCGGCGGCAAAGTGAGCACTCGTCTGCTGGAACCGGGGGAAATGGGAAATCCTGGCGTGCCCGTCCTTCGCATTGACGATACCACAATCGTCGAAGCGGCCGCTTTCTTACCGGCCCAATATTATACCGTCATCGTTCCAGGGCAAACCCTCGTGAGAATTCAGGTCGGCGATATCGAGGTCGGTCAACATGTCGTCACCTACAAAAGCCCAACGATCCATTCAAAGTTACGCACGTTCGAGGTTAAGTGCTTGTTGCGAAATCCGCCTGACGGCGTCACTCCAGGGGCAATGGCCCAGATCAGCGTCATTCTGGAAAGCCGCAAAGGTCTGGGCGTTTTGTCTGAGGCGCTTCAGCAGCGTGGCGGCCACAACATTGTGTTTGTCGTCAAAGACAATATCTCCCATCAGGTTATCGTCCAGCCGGGCATCGAGATGGACGGTTGGACCGAGATTCGTGAAGGTGACGTCAACGAACAGACCGCCGTTGTAACCATGGGCCAGTACATGATTGAAGAGGGGACGCGAGTCGCCGTTCAGAAGGAGGGTGAGTAATGTTTCTATCTGATGCATCCATCCGACGACCGATAGCGATGAGTTGCCTGATCATCGGCCTGACGCTACTCGGATTGAATGCCTACCGTAAGATGGGCCTCGAGCTTATGCCGAGGATGGACGTGCCGTTTATTACAATTACAACGATATACCCCGGTGCCGCGCCAGAGCAAATTGAGACGGATTTAGCCAAGCGAATAGAAGACCAGGTCGTCACCATTGATGGACTCAAACACGTCAGCTCCGCCTGTATGGAAAACGTCTGCCAGACACTTTTGGAATTTAATCTTGGTGTGGATGTGGATATTGCCGCCACGGATGTCCGAGAGAAGCTCGACTTGATCAAAGCGGATTTCCCGCAAGACGTGGAAGACCCGAAGATTCTCAAATTTGATATTAACGCCAAAGCCGTCGTAAATCTCGCCCTGACGGGTGAAGTCCCTTTGGATGAACTGTACGATTTTGCTGATAATATCTTGCGTGACCGCATCACGGTCTTGTCCGGTGTCGCCGACGTGGAGTTGATAGGCGGTGCAGAACGTGAAGTTCACGTAGTGGTTGACCGCGATAAGCTCGCCGCGAAGGGATTGTCCAGCACGGAGGTCGTCCGGACTATTCAAAATGCCGTGCGCACAATCCCTTCGGGCCGTATCCAGGAATCGGGACGGGAGTATTCCGTAAAATTCGATGCGGAATACAAAGAGGTGGCTGATATCGGCGGACTCGAAGTGGCCAACGAAAACGGCCAGCGATGTTACATACGTGATATTGGTCGGGTTGTCATGACCACGGAAGAACTGCGACAGAAGGCGAACATCGACGGCAAACCTTGCATATCTATTAAAATTAAAAAGAAGGCTGAAGCCAACGCCGTGCGTGTGGTCAACCGTATCCGGTCGGCGATGAATAAGCTACGACAAGAGCTTCCGGGCGGGATGGAATTGGTGTGGATTAATGACGATGGTCGCTTCATCGAAGCCACCGTTCAAAGTGCCTGGATCAATGTGGGACAAGGAATTGGGCTGACGGCATTAATCTTGTTCTTCTTCCTGTATAATTTCCGCTCCACGCTGGTTGTCGCTCTCACGATGCCACTGACCATTATCATCGGCCTGTTTTTTATGCAGATGGCGGGCTTTACGTTAAACACTTCAACATTAATCGCCATCGGTATGTCCGTTGGCATTCTTGTCACGAATTCGATTGTCGTGCTGGAAGCGATCGTGAAGAGACTTGACAAAACGGGAAACGCTAAAGAAGCGTCACGCATGGGAACACATGAGGCCTTTATTGCGGTTCTGGCAAGTGCAGGGACAAACATCGTTGTATTGTTTCCGGTTGCCATGATGGGCAGTATCATTGGTTTGTTTATGAAACCGTTGGCCCTGAGTATGTTGATTATGACGGCGGTTTCGCTGTTCATATCGTTTACGTTGACGCCTATTCTCTGCTCACGTTTACTAAAACCCAGGCAGCCGGCTAAACACAAAAGCCTTATCAACAATATGGCAGCCCGATTTAATCGCCTGCTGAATTCAACCATCAACGGCTACCGCGGCCTCTTATCTTTCAATGAAAGATATCGAATTGCCGCTTTGGCGGTTTTAGCATTCGTCATCATTTTGTTTGTCCATTCGTTGTCGCTGGCTCAGAAAGTGGGATTCGGATTTTTCGCTAATCCCGACCAGGGACAGTTATTCGTGAAGCTGGAATATCCGACCGGGTATGATTTGGATAAAACCGCCGAGCGTTTGAAGACGGTCGAAAAGAAACTGGCCGACCTGGCCGAGCTTCAACACATTCTGAGCTCCATCGGAAAGGTCGAAGGAATCATCGGACAATCGACGGAAGGGGTTTATCTGGCCCAGGTCTTATTAGTCTTTAGTGACCGCGACCAAAGAACATTATCAATTTATGATTTACAGAACGAAGTGCGTTCACGACTCGAGGCCTATCCGGAGTGTATCGTCACGGTAACGCAGCCAACGGTCATTGGCGGCCAGGCTCAGGATATCGAGTTGGAAATTTCGGGTAGCGAAATTTCAACGCTTGAAAACCTGGCATTGCACACGCAAAAATTCGCTGAAAAAATTCGAGGTTATCAGGATGTTGACACAACCGTAAGGGCCGGCAAACCCGAACTGGCGATTTTGCCCAATCGCGCTGTTCTTTCTGATTTACGTATCCCGGCGGTCGGACTCGGAATGTCCCTTCGCGGAAACCTCGAAGGCTTAGAGGCGGGCACTTTCAAAAAAGGCGACCGCAACTACGATATTGTCGTCGAACTTGCAGATGAACAGGGAAAGCAACAAATCGAACAATTTATGTTCCCCGGCACGCCCGGCAAGCCGCTACTGCTGTCAAGTTTTGCAGAAGTCGAACAACGCATCGCTCCGATCCAGATCACACGCAAAGATAAAATGAGAGTATCTAAAGTGCTTGCCAACTTAGCGGCCACTTTACCCCTAGGCAAAGCCGTCAATCGGCTCAGCGATGAAATCGATACGAAGGGACAGTATCCACCCGGCTATGAGTACAATTTTGCCGGACAATACGAGAGAATGGCCGAAGCCAGCGCCGAATTCGGCGAAGCCGGCCTGATCGCTGTTCTCCTTGTTATCCTGACACTGGCGGCCATTCTCGAGTCGTTCAGGCAGCCCTGGTTGATCCTCGTGACATTGCCGTTAGCTTTGATGGGTGTCCTGTGGGCGCTGGCTTTAGCCGGAGAAAGTCTTTCGATTTTCGTCATGATGGGCATTGTGATGATGATTGGGATCGTGGTCAACAACGCCATTTTAATTATGGACCAGTTCAACGTGCACGTGGCCGAGGGCATCCCGCGTCACAAGGCCATGATCACGGCCGCATGCGAACGGTTTCGGCCGATTGTCATGATCACGCTTGCGGCCGTCTTGGGTATGCTCCCGCTGGCATTGGGCAAGGGCATTGGCGCGGAAATGAGAAATAGCGTCGGGATCGCCTCAGCGGGCGGGATTTTGATTTCCGGCATTCTGACACTCATTGTCATGCCCATCTTGTACGACCTGTTTACCCGACGATCTAATAAGCAATTGAATCATTAGTATTCTCTCAGGAGATATGGCTCAATGCGCACATCTTCTTTGTGGACGATGAACCGGAGATACGCAACGTTGTGAGGGAAACACTTGAGCAGACGGGAGCGACCGTCACATACTCCAACAGTGCTGCCATACAAAACCCCCAAGATATTCTTTAAATTCTTCTACCGGAGCACGTTAGCGACGTTGCTTCGTTTGTCCACCGCCGACCGGCAGGAGATAACCAGGATCTTCAGTTTGATCCCAGGCATTCTGAACGGGTTCGTTATCGTCGCGTTTTTTTAGAGGAATTTGCCCCTTGCCCCCAAGACACGTAACGCGCCCATCGACCGTCGCCATGTAGAGACGATCATCCGCGGCGGCCATCCCATCAAAAACAGGAATGGTATTGAGAGTATAACGATTTATCACACGGCCATCGGCCTTGGCCATGAGCCAAAGTTGTCCCCCGGCCCGGCCTTCATACGCTTCGGCCTGGCGCTTCAGTTTGGCCTGGACCTGAGGATCATCGGGATTGTGGAAAGCTTGCCGTTCATCAACAAGGTCAGGCGGCCCGGCGACGAACAGTGAATCTCCGGCTATTGTCATGGCACGGGCGATGAGTGTCGGCTGATCCAACTTCCATTGGAAATTGGCAGCCGTCAGATCCTTGGTTGGGAAGAAGGTCCGCAGCCGCCAGTCGGAGGAGCTGGCGTTCCTGTATTTCGAGCGTTTGTTCATAACTCGTTCGGCCTTGCTGATCCAGTCGATAGCCTCTTGCGTGACTCTTTTGTCAGCGGCAAAAAGCTGGTATTCCAGAACGGAGGCGTTCACCATATACTCAGGTTTACGACCGAAACCATAAACACGTTTGTCATCGAAACAGAGAATACGGCCTGAAGGCACCAGACGTCCGGCCTTGGGCCATCCGCCGTAGCCGCCGGTGACGCGGCGTCCGTAGGTCCAGTAAGAGCGGAAGAAGTAGGAGTCGTCCAGGAAACCGTTTTGACAGAAGATGTGGAAATCTTCGGGAGGCTGCTGCGTAACGGGCTCCAAGCCGATCTCAAGCCGTTGACCGTCGAAGGTTATTTTCTGAGAGCGCATCCAGATGTACCGTCCGTCACATGAGAGGATATCGGAATGGGCCACCGGCATGTTGTTACCCTGGGTTTTCTTGAGATACACGATGTGCATGTCCTGTCCCGTTTCGGGATCTTTATCATTCATCACCGTTTCGCCAAGCAGCTTGCCAGTCAACGGATCAAGGCGAAGCAATCGCAAACCACCGTCGATGTACATATTTCGACCGGCCGTACAATAAAGCACTTCGTCATGGACCAGCACGCTACCGTGGACGCGCCAGGCGGATTCGAGCTGTTCCCAGGCCATCATTCGGCGATCGACAGGGGCGCCGCGAAAACGCCAGGCAAGGACTCCATCGCTTGCACGGACGGCGTAAACGTATCCGTCAGCCGAACCGAAAAGGGCGAGCCCCTTATAGTATGTCGGGGGCGAGTCAATGCGCCCGCCCGTCGTATAAGACCAGAGCAGGTTTCCGGTCTTCGCGTCCAAAGCGTGCAAGGTGTGTGTATCCACTGAGGCGATGAACAGTTTACCGGCGGCGATGATCGGCGCACTGAGACGACCGCCCAATTCCCTTTGCCAAACCTGCTTCAGGTCGGTGGCGACCTCGACTGACGAGGAACCGCTCCGGCTTGCATCATGTCGATAGGTGGGCCAATCAGCCGAACCGGCGGACGGCCCCTGGGTCTTTCCATAGGCCGGCCCTTTCTCCAAACGAGCTTCGGCGGAGAGATGTGCTTTCGTCGGTTCCGGCATGCCTCCATGAGCCAGCGCCTTGAAGCCCGAGAGTTTAGCCTCCAACTGGCAACCACATGAGTCCATAGGGGCATAAGTCATTCCGTTGCAAGGCATCACACCATAGATACACCCGCCACGAACCCAATGGTGCGGCTTCCAGTGTTCGGCCGTTAGATCGATGTATTCGGTGCCGTTGCGGGCAGTGAGTAAATATTGGCCCGCCGCCTTGGATGGGTAGCAGCGGTGGTGGAACCAGTGTACTTTCACGTCAGCGGGGAATTCCCTGACCAGCTTTCCGGTGAGAGGATCATATCCGGCGAAAGCGCCATCATCGCTTCTGTTGTTTGCTATAGCGCCGGTCCAGGCCAAACCTTGAACGACGAAGAGGTCCTGGAGTGACTGGTGGCCGCTGGGTCGCTTTTTCTGCTCCCACAGTTTTTTTCCATCTTCGGCCGACCAGCCGGACATCTTGCCGTCATTAGCGCCCAATAACACGATGTTCTTATAAAGCAAAACGCGTGGTCCGGTTTTGGTATGAACGGGTAAGGTGGTTGGCGCCGGCTCACCTTCCCAGAGTCTGTTTCCGTTCCGGCAATCTAAACAAACGAGCTTTTGCCCATCGTGAAAAACAAGCCGTTTCGCATCGACCGCCAGTGAGCAGGGAGCAACGGGCGCTTCGAACTGCCATAAAACATCGCCCGAGCCGACGTCATAAGCGAGTATCTTGCGCGATCTGCCGTTCCAACCCCAGTCCGGATTGGCCCGGTTCGAATTGGCCCAGACGTACGTGTCTTTGCGGCGCCAGTCGGGTAAAAGGGAATGCGAGGTATCGGCCACGAAGAAAGCGACGCCCTCGGAAACGACGATCTCTCTTGTATATTCACTACCTCTATACGTTCGCAGCGTTCGGCCGCTTACCGCGTCCAGTGCGGTGGCCGGCTCATCGATACCAAGGGTCACATAGACGCGATCGCCCACCGCCACGAGCCGGCGCAGCAGATGTGCCGGGCCGCTTTTGAGCGGATAATGCTGCGTGTTCCACTTCTCGATCTCACGTTTCCATAGGATGACGCCGTTGAACGCGTCGCGAGCGATCAGCCGCCATCGGGACGGCAACTGAATCGAGGCAGTAGGACCCTCATCAAAAATATAAAAGAGGCGACCTGAGGATGAAACCAAGGCATTCAGGCTGGCCGTATGGTCGTGGTGACGCGACCAGCGAGGGCTGCCGATCCACTGGAGCCTTTCGGGCGGGCCGACCATTGAATCCTGTGCCACCGGGTTGCCGTTGGCATCATGAAGATAATGTGTCCATTCGTCTATTTCCAAGGGCCAGGGTTTGACGATCTTTTCCCATTGGCCTTGTTTGCGAATCAGGGCGACCCCATTGGGGGCTAACGCACGAAGCAATTCCGCTTCGGACACATTCTCGCGTTCCTCGACAATGATGAGGTTAACAAGATTGTCAGCGTATGGCAAATTCCGACCATCCCATCGATCAACGCTCACAGGGCCATACAATCCCCGCTTAAGAATATGATTTCGGGCGGCGGCAACGTCGGCGGAATCGCTATCCAGACCATGCACGAAGTATTGATCGCCGGCGCGCAGCCGGGCCGTCAGCGTTCCATCCGAGCATCCCACATGCACGACCAGACCGCCTTTGATCCCGGAAATGGTGAGTACTTCACGAGCATCCTCGGCGGATACTGAGACGACCGACAGCATCATACACAGCAGACTGCCCGTCAAAAGAACGAACCTGAAAAATCGACGAGGAAGATGTGCTTGAATCGGATTGTTCATAGAAACGGCTCCTTTCCAGAAAAATGAAATATAGAAATACAATGACTTCCACCCTTTGGTGCTTCACACGTTTATCAACCATATTTCTAAGTTTTTCGAATCTGTGATTGAAATTCTATGAATTATACACTCCAGCCTTCAGTTTTTCAAGTTCAACCCGCCGTACAATCGAATTCCCCTTCAACTGAAGGGTATTCGGGAATAGATCAGAGAATCTCGCGCAAAAGATTTTTTGTTGGAATTCGGATCGTCGATATGGTATAAATAATGATTGTGAAGTTCATGTATAGGTTCAGTCACTTTCTGAGGAACACCGACATTGCGAATCGTATGAATTTTGTGGTCTTTTGAGAATTGGATAGAAGTCATACAAGATCTGTAGGGTATAACCACAACTGCCGGACGTGCATCATCAGGAGTGATGAGTTTTACGATTAAGGTGATGACATATGCAAGAAGGGAGGTGGTGTCCAACCGAAACAGACCATCCTGTGTGCACAGGGGCATGTCGAATAGAGCAACCATCCTTTATGGTCGTTCCACATCCAGTTACTTTTATTGAAGGAGAACTATCATGTGTAAAAAATTGTTGTTCTTAGTTTCTTTTGTTGTAGTGCTGAGCCTCGTCCTGTCGAGCGCGTCCAAGGCAGACCTGATCGGCTGGTGGACGTTTGATGAAGGTTCAGGAGACACGGCCTTTGATTCGTCCGATTATGGAAACGATGGCACCCTGGAAGGTAATCCAAAGTGGGTACCCGGAAAGATAGTCGGTGGGCTCGAGCTTGGGGGAAGCGATTACGTTGTAATAGATCCTGTGGCAGATGACATAACGAACAATGATATTACGCTCTGCATATGGGTCAAAACAAACAGCAATGATGCAGAAGTCATCGCTTGTAATTCCGGAAGTCGAGGCAACGTCGTCAGGTTAGCCATTGATAATGGAAGTCTGGTTGTAGATGTATCCGATCCACAAGGACATTCCACCACGCAGGTCGGTGATGGCGAATGGCACTTTTATACGTATGTCAGGAGCGGAGCGACCGGATACATATACGTTGATGGCGTTCAGGAAAATTCCTCCCCGGCTAGTTTCAATTTCAGCGCGACGGACCTGTGGTCAATTGGCCAGGAATGGGATAGCGGCGGTGCGAGCGGCTTTTTAGTGGGGACTGTGGATGACGCCCGTATCTATGACACAGCACTGACAGATGAGGAGATTCAGGGCGTTATGGTTGGTGAAGGATTTCCCTATGCTACCCGTCCAAATCCGCCGGATGGTTCTTTCATTGACGATACCTGGGTGAGTTTAACCTGGAGGGCGGGAGATTTTGCGGTCTCGCATGACGTTTATTTAAGCGACAATCTCGACGACGTAAGCAACGGGACCGGCGACGCGTTCCGGGGCAACCAAACCGCGACAGAATTGCTTATCGGCTTCCCCGGATTTCTCTATCCGGAGGGGCTCGTACCGGGAACAACGTATTATTGGCGAATCGACGAGGTCAACGACGCGGACCCGAACAGTCCATGGAGAGGTGATCTCTGGAGCTTTAGCGTTCCCCCCAAGACGGCGTACAATCCCGACCCGGCTGACGGGGCCGAGTTCGTTGGCCCGGATAGTGCGACGTTGAGCTGGACGCCGGGCTTCGGCGCTAAATTACACACGGTATATCTGGGGACCGATTTCGAAACCATAGATAGCGCTTCCGGAGGCCCCCCCCTGGGATTCAAAACCTATAATACGGGCCCACTCGAATTAGAGAAAGTTTATTACTGGCGCGTTGACGAGTTTGATGCTGTCACCACGCATAAGGGCAACGTGTGGTTCTTTACAACGCCGGGTGCCGTCGGCCATCCCCAGCCGGCATATGGCGCAACAGATGTGCAGATGAACCCAATTCTGAGCTGGACTCCGGCCGACAGTGCCGCCTCGCACGAGCTTTATTTCGGAACGGATAAGGACGCCGTGCGCAGCGCCGGCCCCGGCTCGCCCGAGTACGTGGGTTCCAAGTCCCTTGGGGATGAAAGCCATGATCTCGGATTGCTCGAAACGGATACGACTTACTATTGGCGCGTGGACGAAGTCGATGCTCAGGGCAATACGTCAACCGGTCCCCTCTGGATCTTCACGACGGGTCGTTTCCTTCTTATCGATGACTTCGAGGGCTATACGGATGATGACGTGGCCGGTGAGGCCATCTGGCAGACATGGATCGATGGCTTCGGCATTCCGGACAACGGCGCGCAGGTCGGCTATTTAATGCCGCCGTATGCCGAACAAACGATTGTTCACGGCGGTTTGCAGTCCATGCCGCTGATGTATGTCAATGAAGCCGGCGTGACGAATTCGGAAGCCTCGATGACATTAACGGCGCCGCGCGACTGGACACTGGCGGGCGTGGCGGAATTGTCGCTCTGGACTCGGGCCGCTTCGGGCAATGCTGAAGATCCGCTGTACGTGGCGATCTCCAACAGCGCCGGCGCCCCGGCCATAGTGGCCCATGAGGATCCGGCGGCCGCGGCGAATAGAAAATGGAACCAGTGGAGCATCCCGCTTCAAGCCTTTACTGATCAAGGAATCAATCTGACCAACGTGGATAAGATTGCGATTGGTTTAGGCAGCAAAGGCGGTGCAGCCGTCGGTGGTTCCGGGACGATGTACATCGACGACATCCGGTTGGATCAACCCTAAGTTGTGGGTGGAGAGTAAATCGTACTCTCGCGAAAATGAATTGGGTCATTGTTCGGGGCCTGTACTGAGCGAAGCGAGTACAGGCCCCGCTTCTTTACAGCGACTGACCAAGAAACACTCATTCGGGTATGCTCAATGCGCATCCAGATCAAAGAGATGCCCTTTTGCCGCAAAAAAACTGGATGTGCATTTGGAAAATGCACATCCAATCTTTTGAAGGAGGATTATTATGTACCCTGGACTCCGGGTAAATCGATACATTCTCAACAGCACTGGTCCAGGGCTATAAGCAGGCTGCTTATCTTCCGCCCGGTTCAGGCTTGTCGCCGGTATACCACCTTAGGTACACGTCGTCTCCGGTCGTTTCTTCAAGCGCCGTGACATGTCCATCCACCCACAGGATGTTGGCTCTGCCGCCGGTCCGATCGGAATCGGGATATCGGATATTGTGTCTGAAAATTTGCCGATAGCTGAAGTGACGGCTGCCGCCTTTTCGATAGCTGGTCAGATTCATCGCTCCCGGTGTGTCATTATTATGAAACCCATCGCTGGTGCCACATTCCGGTCTCGGTTCGGCGTGGTCCGTACAGAAAATGAATTCTGACAAACGGTACACATCATTTGTATTCCGGCCTCGGGCTCTCGAATGATGATTCAGGCCGTACGCGGCGTGCTGAATCGCTTCATCCGGATCGGGAACATTGTATATGAGTCCTTCGGGAACGCGTCGCAAGCTCGGACAGCCAAAGATTTTCGTGTCTTTAAGGTAATCCTTGTAGTAAATACCCCAATAGGTGCTGCTACTACCGGGCTGCCGCCACCTACCCTGTGAATCATACCACAGAAACTGGTTGGAACTGCCCGTATTAGGTAATTTGCGATCAAAGTCATCCAAGTACATGGCCAAGGCCAATCCGATGTTCTTCAAATGCGATTTGCAGACATTTTCGCGCGCGATCTCCTTCACTTTGCGCATCGCCGGAAACAAAATGCTTAATAACACGGCAATGATGGCGATCACCACCAAAAGCTCGATCAACGTGAATCCTCTCGTGCACCCATTACGTCTGTGTGAGTAACTCATTTTGCGTCGCCTCCTAAATCAGCCCCATAAGAATTCGAGTATATGACAGGTGGTTCATATCAAACTTCACCGTACACAATCAAAGCTATAATTAACGATACCATATCTAGATAAAAAAATCAATAATTTTAAAATATTTTTTAAATCCTCCTACTTAAATGTTGGTGTGTCATAAAAGATATCGCTCCATCAGACCATCGAGACTTCGTTTTCAAACTGAATCCTGCGATAGATTCTCAATATTGAGAACTGACATATACACAAAAATTCAAATAACAAGCATCCAATAAAAAAAATCTCTTGATCCCTACACCAGATATCTGGTATAAGGAATATTTGTGAAGTTCATGCCCGTTTCGGCCGATATTCGAGAATATCGGCTCTTCAAGGCATGGAATTTCTGTCGTCTTTTGGGGAATGTCCGAGAGACACCCAGCAGCAAGGTGCCGTTTTGACCGCCGGATGCGTATCATCCGGGCTGATGATCTTTACGACTATGGTAATGACACATGCACAAATGGAGGTGGTGTCCAACCGTAACAACGTATCCTGGGCAAACTGGATAATGTCTCATAAAGAAAGCATCATCATCGGTCATTCAATTCTTAAAGTTTCTTTTTTGAAGGAGAACTATCATGTGTAAGAAATTGTTGTTCTTAGCTTCTTTTGTTTTGGTCCTGGGCCTCGTCCTGGCAAGCACGGCCAAGGCAGACCTCATCGGCTGGTGGAAGCTTGACGATGCTACAGGCTCAATGGCCGTTGATTCGTCCACCTATGGCAACGATGGCACGCTTCAAGGTGATCCGCAATGGGTAGACGGGGTCATCGGCGGCGCGTTGGAATTGGACGGAGACGATGATTTCGTCGCCATTGATGGAATAGCCGACGACCTTACAGAAAACAATTTTACAGTCAGTGCATGGATCAATACCACAATGGGGGGCGACGGCAATGTGATTGCGTCTAACGCGGATGGTGGCGGCCATGATTTCATTTTGGGCGTTGATGGGGGCAATTTGCTGGTGGAAGCCGACAGCGTCCGTACATATCCTCCCAGAATCAACGACGACGAGTGGCATTTCATCGCGTACGTCCGGGATGGATCCACCGCATACGCCTATACCGATGGAGACCTGGTCGGCACGGAGTCACCCTCGGGCAATCCGGCCGGACAGACACGATGGTCGATCGGCCAGGAATGGGACAGCAGCCCGAGCGACGAATTCAATGGCCTGGTGGACGATGTCCACTTCTTCAACCACCCTCTGACGGAAGGCGAGATTAAGGGGGTTATGATCGGTTCAGGGTATCCCTATGCTTCTCGCCCGGATCCCGCCAACGGTGCGGTCATTGAAGCGACCTGGGCGTCTTTGACCTGGACGCCAGGCGCCTTTGCGGTCTCGCATGACGTCTATCTCGGAGAGAATTTCGACGACGTAAACGACGGCACGGGTGACACCTTCAGGGGTAACCAAATCTTTAACTTCTTCACCGTTGGCTTCCCCGGATTTGCTTATCCGGACGGCCTCGTTCCAGGCACGACCTACTACTGGCGGATCGATGAGGTCAACGAAGTGGACCCAAATAGTCCCTGGAAAGGTGAAATCTGGAACTTCAGTATTCCCACCAGGACGGCGCATACTCCCAGTCCGGCTGATGGAGCTCAATATGTGGCTACAGACGCGACGTTGAGCTGGACAGCGGGCTTCGATGGGAAACTGCACACGGTGTATTTCGGGGACGACTTTGATACTGTAAATGATGCCGCAGGAGGTCTACCCCAATCTGCGACAACCTATGATCCCGGCCCTCTGGCCAAGAATATGACGTACTATTGGCGGGTGGATGAGTTCGATGGCGTCACGACACATAAAGGCAATGTCTGGAGCTTTTCAACAATAATCGATATCGTGATTACGGATCCCGACCTCATTGGCTGGTGGAAGTTTGATGAGGGCTCCGGCGACACGGCCATTGACTTCTCCGGCCATGGCAATGACGGCACACTCGCAGGCAACGCGGAGTGGGCTGAAGGATTCCTGGGCAAAGCCATAAACCTGCCGGGCGGCAGTCATGTTGTCATTGACGGTGTTGTGGATGACATTACGAGCACCAATATTACACTGAGTGCATGGATCAAGAGTACGCAGACCGGCCAGGGCGACATATTTGCAGCGAATGATAGTAGCAGTGGTCATCCCCTCGAATTCTATATCGATGGGGGGTATCCGGGCAGGTATGATGGCGGCGATACAACTTACCCGACGGCCCCATTCGTCGCTGACGGCCAGTGGCATTTAATGACATACGTCAGGGAAGGCAACACGGGATATATCTACGTTGATGGTGTTGAGGCGGTCAGGGATGCGGCCAGCTTCAGTTTGTCCACAATCACCCGGTGGTCCATCGGACAGGAATGGGACAACGCGACCCCAAGTAACTTCTACACGGGCCTGGTGGACGATGCCCGCTTCTACAATAAGTCTCTGACACCGGAAGAGGTTCTGGAACTGACAAGAGGCGATCCGCTCCTGGCCTGGAATCCAAGCCCGAGCAACGGTGCCATCATCGACGTCGAAAGAGCCAAGCAGCCTCTAAGCTGGACGGCAGGCGATGAGGCGGCCGAGCATGATGTGTACCTCAGCCTGGATAGAACCGCCGTCGAAAGTGCTAATAGCTCGGATGCAACGGGAATCTATCGCGGCCAACAGGCCGGGACGACCTACACTCCGCCGGAAGGTCTAGAGTGGGGTACCGGTCCTTACTACTGGCGCATCGATGAACTTAACAACGACGGCACACTCACTATGGGTGGCACCTGGAGCTTCACGGTCGCCGACCACCTTATCGTAGAAGACTTTGAGAGCTATACCGATGACGACCTGGCGGGTGAAGCGATCTGGCAGAGCTGGATCGATGGTTTTGGCGTGGCCGATAACGGCGCACAGGTGGGCTATCTGCTCCCGCCATATGCCGAGCAAGGGATCGTCCATGGCGGCGGCCAGTCCATGCCGCTCATGTACGACAATACGACCGGCGTGAGGAATTCGGAAGCGGAATTCGCGTTGACCGCTCTGCGTGACTGGACGGCATACGATGTAAGCAATTTGTCGATATGGTTTAGAGGCTATCCGGGTTCGGTGGGCAGCTTTGTCGAGGGTCCGGTCGGGACCTATACGATGACGGCCTCCGGCAGGGATATCTGGGACACGGCCGACGCGTTCCATTTCGCGTATAAATCGCTCAATGGCGCCGGCTCGATCACGGCCAGAGTCGTGAGCGTCCAGAACACGCACGCATGGGCGAAGGCCGGCGTGATGATTCGTGAGACGCTGGATCCGGGCTCCCGAAATGCCTTTGCGTGTGTCACGCCCGGCAACGGCGTGTCTTCCCAGGTGCGTGTCGATACGGATAATGCCTCTACCAGCGATAACCAAACCGGGCTTACGGCGCCGTACTGGGTGAAACTGGAGCGCGATGTGGCGGGCAATTTCACCGTGACCCATTCGTCCAACGGCACCTCCTGGTCACCGGTGGAGACCGCTATACCGAACAGGGTTCTGATGAGCGCCAATGTCTATATTGGTCTGGCGCTGACCAGCCACAATGCGGGTGTGACGTGTCAAGCTGTATTCTCCAACGTCACGACGACCGGCGCGGTCAGCGGACAATGGGCGCATCAGGACATCGGCATATCGAGCAATGCGGCTGAGCCGTTGTATGTGGCCCTCTCCAACGCGGCCGGTGGGCCGGCTATCGTGGCCCATGATGATCCCGCAGCGGCGACGATCGACACCTGGACCGAGTGGATCATCCCACTCCAGGCCTTCGCCGATCAGGGGATCAACTTGACCAACGTGGATAAAATCGCGATTGGCTTGGGTAGCAAGGGCAATGCCGCGGCGGCCGGGGGTTCCGGGACGATGTTCATTGACGACATTGGACTGTATCGGCCCTGAAACACGGTAGGCCAGTAGCCGCTGGTCTTGTGGAAGCGGCATAAGGATTTTTTGATTCGTTCGGGGCCTGTGCCGAGCAATGAGGTACAGGCCCCGTTTGTTTACATGCTGTGTGGGTAACATGAAACGTCTCTTGTGATCGGGAGACCATATGTAGGTGTAATTTCGATGAGCAAACACACAACAGAATAACAAGATTTCTCTTGACCAGAACAGCAATAATCTGGTAAAAGAGATGTAAGGTGAAGTTTGTGCCGACATCGGCCGATATCTCAGGAGTGCTGGCCCTCCTAAGGGCGGAATCTTTATCGCCTGTTGAGAATGCTTCAAAAGATATGGGACGACAAGGTACGGCTATAACCGCTGGATTTGTAGGGTTTGGAGTTGTGATCTTTGCCTTTGGCGTTCGCTTCTCAAGAAAGGAGGTGGTGGCAGATCGTAAAGACTAATCCTGTGCAGATGCCGTATGGAAACAATCTCATAAAAGGCAAGGATTGTTATCGGCCGCTTTTATTTTAATTCTATTTCAGAAGGAGAACTATGATGTGTAAGAAACTGATTTATGTAATGGCGTTTGTTCTGGCGCTGGGGAGCACGGCCCAGGCAGGGGTGTACCTTTGGAACGGCAGCGCGGGCGACGGCCTCTGGGAGACGCCACTCAACTGGACCGTGACCGATTCGGTGTGGACCTGGCCCAACGAAGAGTTCGGCAACAAGATGGTCAACAGCGACACCATCGCGATCGACATCCTCAACGGGGATGCGGTCACACGTGAAGGCGAACTGGCCATTCAAGGCGCCGCCGACGGGTCGACGACCGCTGTGCTTACAGTGAATGGCAGCTCGCTTACCGTAAACGGCGATTTGGAAACCAACGATGGCGAAGGTCACATCATTATCAGCGGCAACGCGACGGTTAATGTCGGCGACGATCTTGAACTCGCCAACGAGCCCGGCGGAGTGGGCACCGTGGACATAAGCGGGACCGCTACGGTTACTCTCTTCGACGATATTGACCTCGGTAAGCAGGGAGTCGGCACCCTCAATATCAGCGGCGACGCGACCCTCTATGTTCCGGACGAGCTGTACATCGGCGACGATGAAGGCTCAGTGGGTCATATGAACATAAGCGGCAACGCTACGGTTACTGTCGATGACGATCTTGACGTCGGTGACGACGGTGCCGGCACCTGCGATATCAGCGAGAACGCGACCGTCAACGTTGTGGACAGTATAAAGATCTCCGAGAATGGCGGAGAGGGTCACCTGACCGTAAGAGGAACCGCTACGGTTAATGTCGACGACGATATTGAACCCGGCTGCAGCCCCACCGGCCTCGGCACCATGGATATCGACGAGAAGGCGACCGTCAACGTTGGGGACGATTTTGAACTCGGCGTCGATCCTGGCGGCCAGGGTCACCTGACCATAAGCGGCGACGCATCGGTAACTTGCGTCGATATGTTAGTCGGCATGAGTCTTGAAAGCATTACAAGCCTGACTATCAACGGTGGTGAGACGATCATCGATGACCTCATAATGGGTAGTGGTGACGGCGATCCAAGCATCGGCCAATCGAGGGTGTTCATCAACGGTGGTCTGCTTCAGGCCGAGGGTCTGAGCATCGCGATTACCGACAGTCAGATCATTTTCACCGGCGGCGAGTTTCGGATCGGCAGTGCCAGCCTTGACGAAGCTAGCATGCAGCAACTCATCGACGACGGCACGATTGTTGCGGAGGGCACCTATAGCATCACCACTGACGGCGACTACACCGTGCTGAAATCGCCTGCCGCTACCGAGATTGACCTCCGAATCGCCGACGGCGGTGATGATGCCGAGCAACACCTTAATGATAACAGGATGGACATCGGCAGTACCGACCTGGAGTTCCCCTATGAGGATGCCGGCAGTCCCACGACGGACGAGCAGGTCGTCGGCCTGCGATTTGTGGATATTCCTATTGATCCAGGTGGGGCGGTCTTTGGTGCCTATGTCGAGATCGAGGTGGACAAGGTCGATAAAGAGGGCAGCCAGGCTCCGGTCAATATCATCGTCGAGGGCGAGCTGGCCCCTGATGCCGCACCGTTTGAGGACGTGGCCGGCAATATCACCGACAGAGCCACCACAACAACCAAGGTCAAGTGGTCGGTACCGGAATGGACGGAGCAGAACGCCAAATTCCAGACACCGGATCTTTCCGGCATTATTCAGGAAATCGTCAATCAGGCAGGTTGGGAAAGCGGCAACGCCCTCGTCCTGATCTTACGCGACGACAAGGACAATCCTTCCACAGGGCTTCGAGAAGCCGAAGCTTACGATGGCGAGGCGGACGCGGCGCCGTTGTTACACATAGCGGCCGAATTAACCGTGGTGAAAACGGCCACCGAGCCGAGCCCGGCTGATGGGGCCGAAGGTGTGGCAATAGGTACAAGTCTGAGCTGGATGCCGAGTTCCACGGCCGTTTCGCACGATGTGTACTTTGGCGCGAGCAGCCCGCCGGCACTCGTAGGCAACCAGGACGCGAACACCTATTATCCCGGACCGGTTGAACCGGAAACGACGTACTACTGGCAGATCGATGAGGTCGAGGCCGATGGTACGATAGTGGCCGGGGATATCTGGAGTTTCACGACCGGATTGGGTAATGTCGTTGCAAGCGTCAGGATCGCCGACGGCGACGACGACGTCGAAGAACGGCTTGACAGAGACGGCGACCTGGATATAACCAGCACCGACCTCGAGCTTGCCTACGAAGACGAAGGCCAGGGCGATCCCCAAAGAATAGGCCTGCGGTTTGTGAATGTCGGTGTTCCTGCGGGGGCCGAGCTTATTGAGTCGTACCTTGAGTTCGAGGTCGATAACCTCAAAGGCGGTACGGAACCGGTAAACGTGATTATCGATGCGCAACTGAGCCCGGATGCCGAGCCGTTCGTTGACGAACCGTACAACGTTTCGAACAGAACCTTTACTGAGACGGTGGTCCCGTGGTCTGTGCCGAATTGGACTCAGCAAAACGAAAAGTTCCAGTCGCCGGATATCACGGTTCTCATTGGGGAGCTCATCAGCCAGGAAGGTTGGGCACCAGGCAACGCGATGGTCTTTAGCATCCAAGATGATCCGGCTAATCCCTCCTTAGGCGTTCGCGAGGCTGAAGCTTACGATGGTGAGGCGAAGGCTGCGCCCTTGCTGCAAATAACGGCCATCAGTGAAGTGGCCACGCAACCCCACCCGGCTAATGGCGCCGTCGATGTGCCGTTGGACGCGACGCTTAGTTGGTGGCCGGGATTCAGTGCCGTTTCGCACGATGGCTACATCGGCACGAGCAGCCCGCCACCGCTCATGGGCAACACAACAGAGGTCAGCTATGATCCCGGAGGTCTTAAGCCAAGCACAACCTACTACTGGCAGATCAATGCGGTCGCGGCCGATGGTACGGTATATCCCGGTGACATCTGGAGCTTCACGACAGTGATCGGTTCAGCAACACAGCCCGCCCCGTCTGACGGGGCCCTTGTTGTCGAAACCTCGGCGACGCTGAGCTGGATCCCGGGAGTAACGGCAGCTTCGCACGATGTGTACATCGGCGATAACTATGACAATGTAGACAGCGGCGCCGAAGGCACGTTCGTCGGCAACCAGACGGCAACGTCTCTGACGGTCGGCCTTTCCGGATCGCCTCTTCCGGACGGCCTTGTCCGCGGTACGACATACTACTGGAGAGTCGATGAGGTGGAAGCCGATGGCACTACAGTTTATAAGGGCGACGTCTGGAGCTTTACGATTGAACCCTTTGCGGCGTACAATCCCAATCCGGCAGATGGTGCCACGGGAGTGAACACCAATGTCGAGCTGAGTTGGACGCCAGGTTTTGATGCAAAGTTGCACTCCGTCTATTTTGGCGACGACCTTGACACGGTTAGCAATGCCGTCGGGGCACCTCCGATGCCTTTTATTACCTACAATCCCGGCCCGCTTAAAGCAGGCAAGACGTATTACTGGCGCGTCGATGAGTTTAATCCTCCGGTGACGACTAAGGGGGATGTCTGGAGCTTCACGACGGCGCCGTAATCGACGGTGTGAATTCGGATTTAGGTATCAATCGAAGGGGTATGATTGATACGGCAAGTTAACATTGAATCGGGGCCTATACTGATTATCTCAGTATAGGCCCTTGCTTTTTTTCAGCCAATCTGTAAAGTTTGCAGTGGAGGAATTCCCTCAGACCATGCAGCCGAGTTCGACAATATAGTTCCATAACCAATCATCAGATGGCATTTCGTCCACTGCTTGGCGCAAGGCAGGATCAACGGGAGCTGTATTGTCAAGAGATAAACGGTTTAGAAATCTGTCGGTCGATCCAACTGATCTACGGACGCTCGTCTTTTAAGTCCAAATCGTATAAGGACTTTTTACAGAGCCTGTCAATCCTTTCTCGGCTTGACAAGGGCGCGCGAAACAGGCTGTACATCATATCAACCATCCTGTAGAATCAATCACAAAAATCTGATGATAATGATACCAAGTCAGGCAAACATTAAACTCACAGGCAAAGACTTATAAAAAACGTTTTCACCGGAGTGCAAGTTATGAACAATCATCCGCGTATTTCACGACGTCGATTCTTCAAGGGGGCAGCCGTCTGCGCCTTTGGCATCCCCTATTTGGTCAACTCGAAAGTGTTCGGCGCCAACGACCAGGTCACCTCGGGCGTCATTGGCGTCGGCGGGCCGGCCAAGAGCGCCGGGGGAACCCGTAAAATCGCCGTCTGTGACGTTCGTGAAGACAAGATCCGCAACTACCTTCAAGACAAAAGCGTAGCGGTCTATTCCGATTTTCACGAGATTCTGGCCCGCGAGGATATCGACGTCGTCTTCATCGGCACGCCCGACCACTGGCACGCCATCCCGGCGATCGAAGCCGCGAAGGCCGGCAAAGACATTTATTGCGAGAAGCCAATGTCACTGACGATCCGGGAAGCTCGAGAGATGGTAACAGCCGTGCGTCGTTACAATCGCGTGTTCCAGACCGGTAGCCAGCAGCGCAGCGCCTACGGTGGCAAATTCAAATTCGCCGTGGAAATGATCCGCAACGGTCGGATCGGCGATTTGAAGCGGATTCACGTAAGCGTCGGCGGGCCCTCGGGCCCATGCGGTGAATCCGCCGAGCCAACACCCGACGGCGTGGACTGGAACCGGTGGCTGGGGCCCGCGCCATGGCGGCCGTTCAACCAAAAAGTCCTTACCCGCTGGCGCGCCTTTCGCGACTATTCCGGCGGCGGCATGACCGACTGGGGCGCCCACCATTTCGACATCGTTCAATGGGCGCTCGACAAAGACGATTCCGGACCGGTTGAGATCATCCCGCCCAACGGAAAAGATGTAAAGTACCTGACCTACATCTATGACAACGGTTTGGAAGTATCCCACCGGTCTCACCCGTTCGGCGGCATCGTTTTCGAAGGGACACGGGGGACCATTCGCCTCAGCCGAAAGGTGCTGGAAACCGAGCCCGAACACATTATGCACAAACCCATCGAACCCAACGAAATCCACGTTTACGACAGCACGCGGGAAGGGCACTTCGGCAACTTCGTGCGCTGCGTTCGCTCACGACAAAAACCGGTCTGCGACGTGGAGATCGGTTGCCGGTCCGTCACGGTTTGTCACCTTGGCAACATTGCGTACTGGCTGGGACGTCCGCTGAAATGGAACCCCGCTGCCGAGCGATTCATCGGCGACGAGCATGCAAACCAGTGGCTTTCACGAGCGAAACGTGCCCCGTGGAGAACGTAGCCCATTATCCGTTAACACTGCCCATGTAAAGTATATTGAGGGCTTGACATTTTTATTGGCGTTCACCGTACATCATATGGAGATCATCCAATGGTAAGAACAACAACAGCAAGATTGGTCATAGGATCGATTGTCGTTATAGCCGCCTCAGCTTACGCGCAGAAGGCATCAGTCGAAGGATCCGGAAAACCACGAGTAGATTTGAAACCAGACAAAATCTCATGCCGAGGTAAAGAATATGATGGACTTCGGGGGACACTCTATGTTCCGGAGGATAGAACCAGACCAGACTCCAGAATGATTGATTTGCCGGTCGTCGTTGTCAAATCTCTAAGTCCGAATCCGGATTATCCCATATTTCAGTTCACCGGCGGACCGGGCATTTCGAATGTCGCTCCTGAGGAGCATGCCTCTGAAGCAAGCCTTAAAGACCATGACGTCGTAGAAGTTGGGTACAGAGGCATTGACGGACCTGTCAAGCTAACGCACCCACATTTTAACGAGATCTTTAGAACGCCAAACATCCTGTCCCCGTCCAGCCTGAAACAGATCGGCCAAAAACTCACCCAGGCGGCCAAAGACCTGACAGCCGCTGGAATGGACGTTGAAGAATACAACATTCTTAATGTGGTTGACGACATGGAAGCGGCCAGAACATCTCTGGGTTATGAGAAGATAAACATTACGGGCGGAAGTTATGGCGGAGCCGTCGTCATGGTTTATTGTTTAAGGTACCCGGAGAGAATCAACAGGGCCATCATGTTGGAAGCGGCCTTTCCTTATGATATAGCATTCGGCAAACCCGAAGAATTTGATACCCGGCTGAATCATCTCAATGAGCTATGGAAGAAGAACGCTGAATCGGTCAAAAGATCGACGGATATTGTACAGACTATGAGAAATGTACTGGCCCGGATGCCGGAAGAATATAACGGAATGCCGATTGAACTATCAAAAGTCAGGTTTATGACGTACTTCGGTATTACAAATCAACGGTCTTACGCTAACATGGTTTTAGACGCCTATGTTTCAGCCGAAAAGGGAGATTTCAGCAGCATAGCGGCTATGTGTCTGATGTACGACCAGTTCATGCGTTTCGCTATATATCCCGGCGATCTCTTGGCAAAAACGTTTAGTAGTGTGACCAATCGGGACAGGGATTTCGTGGCCGAATTAAGCGATCCCGGCTCAGTCATCGGCTCGCCGTTATCCATGGTTGCCTGGGGAAGTTTCCAATACAGCAATTGGCCGGTCAAGCCCGTGGCCAAAGAGCATCCCCCGACGCAGAAATCTAACGTTGAGACACTCATATTCTACGGTAGTAAAGAAACAGGCAAACCGTTCAGAAAAAAATACGAAGGGAATTTCACCAATGCCCATTGGCTCATCCTCGACGATTTAGGTCATATGGACATCTGGAATATCATAGGGGAAGGAACCAACCATCTCATGCTGAGGTTTTTGAACGATGGCGTTGTGGACACATCTAAAATCGGCCGGATACCCGAATGGGACTTTACACCCCAAGCGACCTTCCAGCAAATGATGCAGCAGGTCAAATAGAATGTCATAACGATAGAATTTTCTTGATGTCATGCTAAGGGATCTGTATATAGAAATGCCTATGGTATAATGGAATGGAAATTCTAAAATAAGAAAAGGTGCTCTCATGAAGATCAAATCCAAGAGAACGGTAGTTGTAGCAAACCTTCTTTTTATCCTCTGCGGCGGCAGCAGTAGTTTTTCGAATGGACCTTATCAAGCGACAGGTATTAAAATCGGTGAGGTGACGGACAACACCGCCATTGTCTGGATGCGTCTGACGCGCCATCCCGAGCGGATCGGATCAGGAGCACCGATGCCCAAAATTCTCTATCGTGATTCCCGGACAGGCGAACTTATCGAGAAGCCGAAAAGAAGGGCGATTTCGGTCCCCGTCGTTAATTTTCCCGATGGCTCATCTATCGACACGATTGAAGGGGCCGTGCCGGGAGCGTTGGGAAACGCGCGGATCCTTTACAAAACAGAAGGAACCTCGAATTGGAAAACGACCAGATGGCAGGCTGTGCATCCGGAATCTGATTACACGCATCAATTCAAACTGACCAATCTCACACCCAAAACAAAGTATCAGGTCCGTGTGGAAGCAAAAACGCCTTCAGGGAAGAAAGGTCAGGTTGTCGAAGGTTCGTTTCGAACGGCGCCGCGTTCCAACGAATCTGAACGCGTTGTATTTACCGTCTCAACGGGTCAAGCGTACCCTGATCAGGATGCCCCCGGCGGCGGTTTTAAGATTTACCCTGCGATGCTTCGCTTAAATCCCAGCTTCTTCGTACATACAGGCGACATCCTCTATTACGATCAACTGGCCAAAACGATGGAACTGGCGCGTTGGCATTGGCAAAGAATATACAGTCTTCCGACGAATATTGAATTTCACCGTCAGGTGGCCAGCTATTTCATCAAAGATGATCATGACACCTGGATGAACGACTGCTGGCCCGGCATGAAAACGCAGTTTATGGGGGAATTCACGTTCGAGCAGGGACAAGCGATATTCCTGGAACAGGTCCCCATGGGTGAGCGAACCTACCGCACGTTTCGCTGGGGCGAGGACCTCCAGATATGGCTGGTCGAAGGGCGCGATTTTCGCAGCCCGAACACAATGCCCGACGAACCCAACAAGACGATATGGGGCAAAGAACAAAAAGCATGGTTTAAGCGAACCGTCCAGGAATCAGACGCCGCGTTTCGGATTTTGATCAGTCCCACACCTCTGGTCGGCCCCGACCGAACAAACAAGCATGATAACCACTCAAACAAAGATTTTGCCCATGAAGGGAATGAACTCCGGGAATTTATCTCAAATCAGAAGAACATGTTCGTGATCTGTGGAGACCGTCACTGGCAATATATATCGGTGGATACGAAAACAGGTGTGCGTGAATATTCATGCGGTCCGGCTAGCAATCAACACGCCGGCGGCTGGAGCAACGATCAGAAATTACCCCAGCATCGATACCTCAATGTGACCGGGGGATTCCTCGCCGTTATCGTTGACCGCCTTGAGGATAAGCCCCAAGTAACTTTTCGTCATTACAGCGTTAATGGTGACATTCTGAATGAAGAGTATTTTTCGGCCCAGTAGATTTAGCCACATATCTTAAATATGTTGTTAGTGCCCTATAAATTCGTGTAAGGCTACTGATTAATCCTTACTATCCGAAACCGGTGTTAGCATGCCGATCCGCCACTGGAACTGGCCGTACCCTCTGCCGGACTTGTCCTTGTCCCACATGCCCTGGAAGACGAAACGCAAATTGTCAGGATCGACGGTCAACATCTGATCATATCCGTCGCGGATGAGCTCGCCATGGCTGACGTTGTCAGTCCACGGCTGTACGCCAGGAGCCGGACGGATGTTTTTCCATCCGGCAAAAGGCCGTTCCGCCGTATCGGCGATGGGTGTCCACTCGCCGTCCAAGCGGTCTGCGAGATAGGCCTTGTAGTATCGCCGGCCGTTCTCCTCGATAACAGTCAGGTATTTGTCCATGCCCCTGAGCTTGTAGGTGTGGCTGGCCTCGAAGATCTTGGCTTCGAGGGCAAGCTCGCAGTGATCGAAACCTTGTGGAAAATCCTCTAAGCGTGTCCACAGACGCCACATCTTGCCATTCAAACTGGTCAGGAACAGATACGCGCGCTGATCGTCACAGATGATCCAGTAATCGAGCCCTCCAACTTCGCGCGGATCATTTTTCCCGCCGTCAAGGATTGGACTGGCCCGTGTCCACGAGTGTGGATCGGCGATGTCCGCCGTCGTGGAATACGCGACCCACATCTTGCTGGTGCCGGGCACACCCATCTGGTAAATGAGGTACCATTTCTCATGCGGAGTGAAATAGAACACCTGAGGAGCGCAATAGTAGTCACTTTGACTGACTTTGAGGATCGTACGCTCAGACACATCAGCCCCTTGCCATTTTGTAAATGAGCAGTACTCGATGGCCGATCGGCCGGGGAGTTTGACGGTCATGAATACGTGCCATTTCCCGCCATAGAAGACCGCCGTGGGATCCTTCTGCGCCCGACTCGGATTGTGAATTCGTTTTTCGGGTGCAATCAGCGGAGCCGAATACTCCCATAATGTAGGAATCTCGAAACCAACGGATTGGGACCGGTCTCGTACCGATGATCCTATCAGTTCGGCTCTACTCGGACCTAAGCTATAAACAAGAACAGCGCCCAAAATAGCCAGGTTGAAAATATACCTCATTGTTTTCTCCTTATCTTCACATTAAGTCGCCTTCGATACGACATGCTCTCAATGCTATACACTTTTTGTCCTGTCATGCTGTTTTTTATCATTGTAGAGTATGCTCTGAACTGCCACAATAGCTCTTTGAATAATCGTACGACATTTGTTAATAAAGCTGACTAACGATTTGGATTTGATCGAGTCGACTGATATGGCACTCATTAACCCGTTAAGTCGTTCCTTCTATGAAAGGTGTCAATAAATGCACCCGCCAGAGGATAATCGATTATCGTATGCCGATCTGCTGGAGTTGAAACGATGGAATACTCCGACGACTTACAACGGTTGGGAACAAATCACGATGCACGATTCAGGGCGAGAGGGTTTTAATCTCGAACCCTGTCAGGACTTCATGCCCGAAATGGGCCCCATGGTCGGCTACGCCGTCACCGTGGTCATCGAACCAGGTAATCCGGAGCATCCCAGGCAGAATCCAAACGCCTGGAGTGAGTATCGCCGCTACGTCGGGACCATGCCGGGGCCCAAAATCGTCGTCGTTCAGGATCTGGACAAACCGGATGTCATCGGAGCCTTCTGGGGCGAGGTTAACAGCAGCATGCACAAAGCTCTCGGATGCGTTGGGACCATCACTGATGGCGGCATCCGTGACCTTGACGAGATGCGCGGTGTCGGCTTTAAGGCTCTGGCCCGGCGACTTTGCGTCGGGCACGCCCATAGTCACCCCGTCATATGGAACTGTGAGGTGGAGGTTTTCGGCCGACGTGTCCGGCCCGGCCAGCTTATTCATGCCGACCAGCACGGATTTCTCGTCATTCCAGCAGAGGACCAGGAAAGACTCCTTGAGGCGACGCGCTTCATGGACTCGAACGAATGTAAGACAATGATTGCGGCAGCGCGTCACCTTTCCGGCATGTCCACCGAGCAGATGCTCGATCTGTTCGATGCATCATGCCAACAGTTCTCGCGGAACGCAAAGGCTCGATTCGACCATCGAGGTGAGTTCAAGTGAGCACGTTCGATGGAATCCGGCCAGTTTGCATATTATCAGCCGCGCCACAAGGTTCCGGGTGGATCAACTGGATCGTTTTGGGAGGCTATCTGGCCCTGCTTATCGGTGTGGGGATCTATTTCACAAAACGGGAGAAATCCACCGAGGATTTTTTCCTGGCGGGACGTCGAATTCCCTGGTGGGCGGCCGGTTTGAGCATCTTCGGGACACAGCTCAGTGCGATTACTTATCTGGCCATGCCGGCCAGAGCTTATGCCACGGATTGGAGCCTGCTGCCGCTAAACGTCGGGATACTGGCTATCGCTCCCCTTGTGGTCTATGTTTACATTCCGATCTTCCGCAGACTCAATGTCACCACCGCGTACGAGTATCTCGAGAAACGGTTCCACGTAAGCATCCGGATCCTCGGAAGTCTTTCTTTTATCGCTTTTCAACTGGGGCGCATGGGTATTGTCATTCTGCTGCCCGCCCTCGCCCTCTCGGCGGTGACTGGGATGAATGTTTATGTGTGTATCGCACTCATCGGCGTGCTCAGCACGGTCTATACGACCCTTGGAGGGATGGAAGCGGTGATCTGGACGGACGTGCTGCAGGCAGTGGTTTTGATCGGCGGAGCGCTTGCCGCATTGATCATCATGATCGGGGCACTGGACGGCGGCTGGAAGGAATTTGTCACTATCGGAGCGGCCAACAACAAATTCATGCTGGTTCATCCCGGCTGGGACTGGACGAAAGATTCCCTGATGGTCGTGGTGTTGGGGGCGCTTTTCACCAACTCACTCGTCCCGTATACCACCGATCAATCCGTGATTCAACGTTATCTTTCAACTCCCGATCAAAAGCAAGCCGGCAAAGCCGTATGGATCAATGGGATTCTGGCCGTCGTGGCCGGGATTTTGTTCCTGACGGTCGGAACGGCGCTTTTTGTTTTCTACAAGGCCAATCCGACGCGACTGACCGATCTGGAAGCGACCGATCAGATCTTCGCAATATTCATTTGGCGCCAGATGCCCGCGGGCCTGTCCGGACTCGTCGTCGCCGGGGTGTTTGCCGCCGCCATGTCGAGCCTCGACAGCAGCATCCACTCGATCTCCACCGCCGTCACGACGGATTTTGTGCGACGGTTCAAGCCCGCGCTCATGCCACGAACCTATCTCGCTTTCGCGCGCGGTCTGACGGTAATTTTTGGGATCATCGGCACGGCTACGGCCATGCTGATGGCTTCAGCTCAAGTCGAATATCTTTGGGATTATTTCCTCGGCATCATGGGATTGTTCGGCGGCACACTGGCCGGCTTGTTCATGCTGGCGGTCTTCACCAAAAAGGTTCGCACGGCCCATGCCTGGCTCGGCGCCGCCGCAAGCATGAGTGTGCTGCTTTATGTGAAGCTGGCCACAGATCTCAATGGATTATTGTATGGCGCCATCGGTGTGACAATATGCGTCCTCACAGGTCTCTTGTCGAGCCGAATCATACGTTATCAGGCCAAGAACACAACTTGATTTCCGACTCCCTGAACGACCTCCTCTCCATTGTATTATCACTTCGATAGAATGATTGTCGCCACGGAAATCTATACGTCAGCACTATGGCCGGTGCTCTGATCTGCTTAGGGAAGTGACGAGAAAGGAAGATGTGAGCGACAGCGTCGCGTTTAGCTCGCGGCACTGTTACAACAGATCCCTCGTGCTACTTTCCTTTAAAACAGATGACGGAGCCACATTCAGTCGCCATGTATAATTTACCGTTTGCAGCGATCAGACCGTCAAAGGCGGGGAGGCAGGGCAATTTCTTTTCGGCCAGCTTCCTGCCGTCCTTCTTGGACCAAACCTGCATGACGCTCCCATGCGCGCCCTTGAACCACGCAGCCTGCGCGGCCATTTTTTCCTTAAAAATCTTTTCGTTGGAACGGCCCCAGAGCTCCTTTTCATCGGCCACGTCGCGCGGGCCGGCGATGAAAAGCCGGTCATTCGCAAGGACCATCGCTTTGGCCAGTATCTCGGGTTCCTCCTCAATCCAGTTGTAATCCAGGGCGCTGAGCTTTTCCTTGGGCTGAAGGGCGAGCTGTTTCCAGTCCACCGTATGGGCGGCAAGAGGATTCTCAGCGGGATATTGGCCCTTAATCCACGTGCCTTCAAGCTTGGGGATTCCCACTTTACGCCGAGGCTCTTTACCTGCGCTAAAAAGTCGGTATTCGCTGACGGATGTGTTGCACATTAATTCCGGATCGCGGCCGTACGAATAGGCGTTTTGCTCGTCGATACACATGATGCGACCGCAGGGGACTCGCTTGGGGGGTAGCTGGAATTCCGCCCAACCCTCGCCGGCCGCACGGCCGTAGATCCAATACGTCCGCTGGTGCCAACTGTCGTCCAGAAACGAGATGGGCGAGAAAAGATGAACCTCTTCGTCGTACTGCGTGTCCGGACGCTGCGGTCTGACGCGAATACGTTTGCCGTCCATCGTAAAGGTCTGAGATTTCATATAGACGTACTGACCGTCGCCGGAGAGGATGTCGGGCATGGCCACGGGAATGTGCTTACCCATCATGAGATCATCGAGTTGTTTCTCGGTGCCCGGAACCATACGGTCCATGACGTTTTCAAAGATAAGCTCGCCCGTCTCCGGCTTGAGGATCAGCATGCGCAGGCCACCGTCGAGGAACATCGAGCGACCGGCCACGCAGTAAAGTTTTCCATCCTGAATCAACGTGCTGCCCGAAAGGGGCCAAACGGATTCAGGCTGGCCGTAGGACATGAGCCTGCGCGATGTGGGCGCCGCCCGGAATTTCCAGGCGAGTTTTCCATTGGTTGCGCTCAGAGCATAGATACAACCATCAGCGCTTCCGAATATTGCGAGTCCTTTGTAGATGGTCGGTGAAGAGTCAACGCGCCCGTCGGCGACAAAGCGCCAGATTCGCCGGCCCGAAGCGACGTCCAGGGCATAGATGGCATGTTCATCGACAGCGCTCAGGAAAAGTATCCCGTCGGCGACGGTCGGCTGGCTGATCTTTGTGCCGAAATCTTCTTTCCAGGATGGCTCCACATCAATGGGAACATTCGTTCTGACGTACCCACTGCGCCGATTGTCGTGGCGGAACGTGGGCCACTCCGAAGTCGAATATCGGGCTTGCTGATCGTATTGACCGTAAGCCGGCCCTTTCACCCATCGCTCTTCGATGGGGGGAGCCGCAGCCGGCTCAGGCTTCGGCGCGACGGCGTTGAAACCATTAAGCTTGGATTGATAGTAGCATGCGCATGCGTGTGGCGTGGCATAGATCATGCCGTTAGCGGGCATGATCCCATAGACGCAGCCTCCGCGAATCCAGTGGTTATTGAACCATTCGTCCTTGGCCATGTCGTATAACTGGGTCCCCATTATCGGCGGCAACTGGAACCTCTGGGTGGCCCGGCCCGGATGGCATCTTTGATGAATGTAGAAAGACCGGATCGGATTGACGGGCTCGGCGACTTGGCTTCCATCCTCCAGACGATAAACGGTGAACGCTCCGTTGTTTCGGCGTTGCAAGGCCCATACCTTGTTGTCGATGACGTAAAAGTCCTCGATACTGTAGTGTCCGGAGCGAGGCTTATCATTAACGGTCCAGAGGATCTCACCCGTCTTAGCGGAGATAGTAAAGATTTTCCCCATCGGTGAAAATAAAATCCGATCTCGAAGAATTACCAGTCTCGGACCGCCATATCCCGTGCGGATCAGCTTTGCCTGCGAGACTTTCGCGTTCCAGAGTTCGTCGCCGGTGTTCCTATCGAGGCTAATGACGGCCCGTCCATCGTAGAAACAGACCATTCGACTGTCGGCGGCAAGAGTCATCGGCGCGACGGGCATTTCCTTTTCCCAAAGGAGACGACCGCTTTCGGCCTCTATAGCTTTGACCATGCGCATGCCCCCTTCTCGCGTCCATCCCCATAGGATGCTTGCCCGATCCCGCTCATTCCAGCAGTTCGGATGCTGCTGGTTATAGTTATTGACCCGACGGTCGGGGTCCACCGCCGCGAAAACGATACCCTTCGCGACGATCACCTCGAAGGTCGTCGCGGTGTCGACATACGTGCATACGGTCTTTCCCGTCGCGGCGTCCAAACAAAGAAGGTTCTGGCCGATACCGGGGCTGATATAAACTGTGTCCTTGACGGCAACCAATCTCCTGGGCAGCCAGGCGGGACCGCTCTTAGGGGGATAGAGACCGTTGAACCAGTTCTGGAGAGGCCGTTTCCAGAGGACCGTGCCGTTAAAGGCGTCACGTGCCGTCAGGAAAAATTTAGGCGGCAGTTGAATAGATTCTGTCGGTCCTTCATCCATGACATAGAAGATCCTGCCCGAGCTGGAGGTCATCGCCTGCATGCTGGCCGTATGTTCATGACTCCTGGCCCAGAACGGTCCCCCGGTCCATTTCAATCCCTTCGGATGTCCGGCAATCCGATCGTCGGACACGGACGTGCCTTGCGCGTCGTGGAGAAAATGGGTCCACTCGTCGATCTCGTCCGGCCAGGGTTTCTTGAAGCCCTTCCATCCTTGAGGCGCGTCCTTTTGAGCCATCTTAAGCCCCGATACACCCTGCCCTTCTTTCATCAGGGCCAAGCCTCCCGGAACCAATACCCGCTCGATCTCATCAGCGGAAAGCTCGCCCGTCTCGAAGATGACCAGCAGGTTCACTAAGTTTTCTACATAGGGCAGTTTGTTCCCGTCGAAAAGCCCGACAGAAACTTTTCCGTAACTCCCGGCGGAGTTGATCCGCTCTCTCGCCGTAGCGAGAGACTCAGGATCATCGCAAAGGCCCTGGACAACAAAGCCGTCATCTTCTCCCAAAGAAGCCAATTTGTTTCCGTCCTCGCAGCCGATACAGACGATGAAACCACCCTTAACACCTGTGGCGTCCACGAAATCTTCCGCCGCGGCCCATCCAACAGGCATCAGAGAGAAGACCACGACAAGGATAATGCAAGCACCTTTATTCATAGCTCGTCTCCTTTTAGTAGAAATAGATCGAAATATTTACATATCGATTAGGAATCATTATATCACCAGTGATAAAACGATTCAAGGTGTTCGGAACCTGTCGAACAGCAAACGGCTCATACGGATTATTGAAAACATAAGTTGACTTTTTTAGGAATATCGGTTAGTGTATATTATAATCAGCAAACGACTTGGAAGTTGGGTTCTAAAACCAATTCAAACCGGAGCACAACAACGGATAAAGGAGCATTGAAATGGGAAGACGAGCGATTTCTCTAATGTTCATTGGTCTCTGTGCATCCCTTTCCAGGGCGGATCTGGCTGGGTCTTACAAATCTCCCACTGCGTTGGCGGTATCACATAATGGGAAATGGGTTTATGTAGCGAATCACACGGCCAACAGCGTGTCCGTGATCAGCACGGGCAGCGGTCGGGTCGAGGCTGAAATCCCGGTGGGACGCGGTCCTAAAGGCATGGTCTTGAGCCCGGATAACGAGAAACTCTACGTTGCTCTCAGTCGCGATCATGCAGTCGGGGTTGTGATTCTGGACCAATGGCGTTTTTGGGGATCAATCGCCTGTGGATACGAACCCTGGGATCTGGTCCTGTCCCCGGACGGCAAAACACTCTACACCTCGAACTTCATTTCCAATGATATCTCCGTGATAGATCTGCAGAATCCTCGAGCAAGGGAGAGCCGACGCATTCAGGTGTCGCGCACACCGACCCAGGTGGCATTGTCACCAGATGGAAATACCTTATGGGTCAATCACCTCCTGGCCGAGCAGCCGGCTACGGATCCCAGCCAGACAACCTTTGTTTCTGAGGTGGATCTGAGTCGTGGTGAAGTGATACACAAACACCACTCACCCGGAAACATGCTCCTGAACATGGGCCTAACCTTGGCCGCCGAGGCCGGCTATGTCTGCTGTGTGCACACACGTCCGAATTTCAATGTGACACCCTCCCAGTTGCATCAAGGGTGGGTCCACAACAACGCCTTGACTCTGATCCCCATCGACGCCCAGCGCGAACCGGTCACCGTACTTCTGGACAATGTCAATTCCGGAGCCGCCAATCCACACGACGTCGTGATGTCTCAGGACGGCAAGACGCTCCTGGTGGGACATCGTGGAACCCATGAACTGTCGGTGATCGACATGGACAAGCTGATTGCACTGCTGGATCAATCCACGCCGGACGTGCTGGCACAGGCCTCGGCGAATCTGGGATTCCTCTGGACATCCGGTGATATCATCCGCCGGGTGCCCTGCGGCGGCCTTGGGCCCAAGGGATTGGCCGTGTGTACGCAAAGCGGTCGTGTCTATGTGGCCAATTATTACTCGGACACCGTGACCGTATTGCATCCTGAGACCTTCGAGGTCACGCAGACCATCGATCTGGGGGGACCGGCGAAAATGGATCAAGTCCGTCGCGGGGAATTTCTGTTTAACGACGGCACAACCTGTTTTCAGCGCTGGCTCAGTTGCACAAGCTGCCACCCGGATGCGCGCGCGGACAGCGTGAACTGGGATCTCCTGAATGACGGCATGCGGAATCCCAAGAACGCCAAGTCCCTGATTCTGTCCTGGGCCACGCCCCCGGCCATGAGCCTGGGCGTGCGGGCCAGCATGGAGGTGGCCGTGGAGAAGGGATTCCTGTTCATTCAGTTCGTCAAAGTTCCGGAAAACGATCTGGAGGCCGTACGCGCCTATTTACGTGCAGCCGAACCGATTCCGAGCCCCTGGCACCGCCTGGCCGACGGTTCCCCGGACCTACAGGCCCAGCGAGGCGAAGCGGTATTTCACAAGGCGGGATGCGCCGCATGTCATCCGGCGCCGCTTTATACGGATATGGAGATGTATGATGTAGGCACTCAATCCAGTCGGGATTTCGATCAGCATCACGCGTTTGACACGCCTACCCTGATCGAGATGTACCGAACCGGGCCCTACCTGCACGACGGACGGGCCGCGAGCCTGCGCGAGGTATTCACCGTGTGCAATCCAGAGGACCGACACGGCAGGACCTCCCACCTAACTGACGCAGATATCGATGACCTGGTGGCATTCCTAATGTCCCTTTGATAGGCGAGGAACAGACTATGACGGCACGGGCAAAAGCGTTAAGGTATTTCGGATGGGGGCTGGTGCTCCTGAGCTTTACACCGACGTGGGGGCAGACGGGTCAACTATTCATAAAGGCAAATGGCCTAAAAGCTGACTCTCCTTGGACCTACACGGTCTTTAAGAACACGCGCTATGTAACTAGGGGACAAATCGGCGAGAGGTTGAATCTGGATCCCGGTACATATACCGTACGCGTCGGTTTTCCTTCGGGGTGGTTGTCTCAGGAAGTGACCGTGGCGGCAAGGGGGACGTCCCTTCTGCCAACCGGTTTGTTCCAATTCGACCAAATCGATCTGCCCGATGTCCGGGGAAGCATACCCCAATCCGTCTATCAGGGCAATTTATATCTGGCCACCGGATACAGTGGTCAAACAGCGCGTCTGCTGCCGGGCATCTATACGGTTCGTTATCACTCTCACAGTCAGGACCCCCTCTGTACCTTGGTCACGGATTGGTGGTATTCCGGCCCGATTCCCAAGGCCAGTGAACCCGAAGATGTCATGGAGCAGGTGTTTCCGCCGGAAACGTACCTGAATCTACGCGGATCGTTCCAAGTCGCGGGCCGAGACTATTATTGGAATCCGCTGGAGACCACTCTGGCCATGAATCTGCGCCCCGTGATGCAGAATCAAACCGGCGTAGTCTATCTGACTACGAAGATTTCCAGCACGCGCGATCAAGAGGTCGGCTTGGTACTTGCCATGCGTGGGGGTTGCCGGGTTTGGCTCAACGGAGAACTTTTGACCGGAGCACAACACAGCACGTCCGGTACGATCCATCGCTACGAGTGTTTCGGGCGCTTACGGGCGGGGTACAATACCCTGTTGGTCAAGGTTTACGTGTCCGGTTCCGGCAAATGGCCCTTTTCCATGTGGCATGAATTCTGGAACTCTTATCAGGTCGACGTGACGGCGAATGTCGCACCCCAAATCGTTGCCCAGGAAAAAGCAGTGGAAACAGCGGATACACTGGCCCCTGTCCCCGGCGTCGAAGGCATTATGTTCTGTCAGGTGCCCAACAAACCGGACGGCACCTCCGGTTTGCATCCGGAGCAGTTTCGCATCGTGCGACGTCCGGACCAGGCACGGATCGTAAGCCTGCGCCCCGCCACGCCCGCGGGCGTATTGACGGACCTGACCAGCCATCACTTTTCAGCGGCCATGCATCCGGGAATATCCGCTGACGGGCGACGAATCATCTTCACGGCCCGTCCCCGTGACATCGCCAACAGCAAGTGGACCATCTACGATATGACTCTGGAGGGCCGTAACCTGCGTCAAATCACGGACGGAACCTCCAACTGTTACGATCCAGAGTACCTGCCGGGCGGGCGGATTGTGTTTTGCGACGACCGCAGCAATTTCCGGGATGAATATGACCGTGACATTCCACCGTTGCTATTCACGTGTAACCTGGACGGCAGCGATCTCGATCAGATCACTTTCAATCTCAGTAGCGACACGGCCCCGGTGGTCCTGCGCGACGGGCGTATCCTGTTTACCAGTTGGCAGCATCACGCCGACCACCACGGCACGGCCGGCAACTTCGACTTCTTTACCGTTCTGCCGGATGGTATGGGATTCAATCCCTTTGCCCTGTTTCAATCCGGGATGAGCAAAACCAAATCATACGCCCAGGAATTGACGGACGGACGTGTCGTGTTCGTGGAATCAGCAGGTCACCGACACTACAACGCCGGCGCGCTGGGGGTGGTGCATGCTCGCAATCCGCATAAGACGTACCAACGCATCACGCCGGACATGGTCTTCAACGGCGCCAATCTGGCCGGGCGCTATGCCAGTCCCTATCCCCTGCCCGATGGCGGGATGTTGTGCGCGTATTCACCCGGGCGGGTCGTCAGCGCCTATGAACAGGATCCCTACGAGGAGCCGCATGAGGGTATCTATGTGTTCGACCTTGCAGCCGGCCGGCCCGGACGTTTGATCTTTGACGATCCCGACGCTCAGGACTACGATCCGGTGGCCATCTATGCCCGACCTGAACCACCTGAGATACCCAGCATGGTCATCCGTTCCCGCAGCACCGGCACGCTCACCTGCGTGGATGCCTATCTTTCGGATCGATCACCGACGCAAAAGAACGTGGTCCTCGGTTCCATGCCCCCCGCTTCGCCGGGCGAGATCAAGGCGGTGCGCGTCATAGAGGGCTTCGGTGTACTTGACACGAATGATAAGAAACACAAGAAAACCGTAATCGACATGCTGCAGATGACCTTCGGCTCGAACAGCAACGGGGGCAACAGCCACGAACAGAAACGCATCCTCGGCGTGGTTCCCGTGGAGCCGGACGGTTCGTTCAGCGTCGAGGTCCCGGCGGACACCACACTTTTCCTTCAAACGCTGGATGAGAATCATATGGCCATTGAAAACCAGTTGACCTGGACCTGGGTCCGCCCCGGGGAGACCCGCATGTGCATCGGTTGTCACGAGGCCCGGGACACGGGTCTGCACAACCGCGACATGCAGACCCTCTATACCCAGAGTTACTTTGCCGCCCCGGAGCCCGAGGAACGTGACACCGTGGATTTTCGACGGGACATCATGCCCATCATTGAAAGCAAATGCTCCCATTGCCATAATGCCGATGATCCGGCCGGCGGATTGGATCTGCGCCGCGGCTTTGAGTTGGTCTTTCATCGCAAGGGACGCTCCGGCCGCACCATCAACGCGGCCTTATTCAATCACGCTTATGAGAGTCTCTTGCAGGCCCCCGGCAATCGGGTAGGAACCCTGGTCATCCCCGGTGCCGCACGCCACAGCCCCCTGATCTGGCGGCTCTACGGCAGGCAACTGGCCCAGACCGATCCACGTAATCCCTACAACAAACGGATCGTACGCATGCCCCTTAGAGACACCTTAAGCGACGCGGAAAAAATGCTCTTCGCCGAATGGGTGGATCTCGGCGCCCAGTGGGATAACATCCCGGGCGAGGATCCCCTGCCCGGCTACGACGCCGATCACAGCGCCAGTCTGGCCGCGGCCGCCGAAGCCGAATTACGCATGCCGATCTTCGACGCCCAGCAGGCCTTTACGGTTCGCTGTCTGGAGTGCCACGACAACCGCACCCTCCAGAAGCTGGATCGATACTCGGATGCAGAGATCCCCGCTCTCGTCGAACGTATGGCAAACAAAAAGAAGGACTGGATCTTCCCAGAGGAGATCACCCTGATCATACAGTTCTTACTCCACAGGTAAATCAACCTCTCTATAAAAGGATTTCTTTACCAACAATACTTGTATCGGCGATTGACCCGCGCCTTCGCCTCGGCGGTTACGAATGAACTCTCGTTGCAAACGCAGCGTCAATCTGCTCAAGATGCAATCCTTTGGTCTCTCTCATCATGACTAATGCAAAAAGAAAAGCGATCAGCGATGCCCCGGTGAAAAGAAAAAACACATTTCCGCCCATCTTATCGCGCAGTATGGGAAAGAACTGCGTGACCGCAAAATTGGCGACCCAAATGAGCATGGTGGCAATTCCCATGGCCGCACCGCGAATTTTGTTGGGGAACATTTCCGACAGATAAACCCATATCACGACTCCCACACCGCAGGCGAAGGAGGCCACGTAGGTCATGACCGGGACAACCATCCATATGGGAGCGATATCTTTCATCTTGAACATCAAACCGAGAGAAAACATGGAAAGCGTCATCAGACCATAGGCAAAAACATGGAGCACTTTTCTTCCCGCTTTGTCGATGAGGGCCATCCCTGCAAATGTGAAGACAAGATTGGTTAGCCCGATGATCATCTGGGCCTTAAACGAAGTGGCCTCTTCAACAAATCCAACCATCTTGAAGATTTCCGTGCCGTAATAAATAATGACATTGATACCCGTGGCGTTTGCGAATATCGCCAGGCAAAAGCCGACGAAAAGAAGGACGCGCAGTCTCGGATTCAGCAGTTCGATCAGACCGCCTTCCTCTTTTTCAAGACCTTTGCGAACACGTTCCATTTCGCTATGCGCATAATCATCCCCCGCGATTTTTCTGAAGACCTCTCTGGCTTTGTCATCCTGATTATTCTTGGCGAGCCAACGGGGACTTTCGGGGATAAACAATAAACCGAGGGTGAAGAGGAACGCGGGGACGGCCTCGATTTCGAACATCCAACGCCAGTCGTTGTCACTGACGCCGACCAGAAGCCAGTTACTGGTGTACGTCAATAAAATCCCGACAACAATGGCAAGTTGGTTAATGGAGACCAGGATCCCTCGCACACGGGCCGGCGCGAGCTCTGCGATATAGATCGGAGAAAGCACCGAGGCAATCCCCACCCCAAGGCCCCCGATAAAACGAGCCACAATGAGTTGCCAGTAAAACCGGGGAAGACCGGACAGCACGGCCGACAGCGTGAAGAGAATACCCGCTAAAAGAAGCATCCGCTTGCGCCCAAAACGGTCGGTGAGAGGACCGGTCAGAACGGAACCGATGATACAAGCGACAATCAGATTGCTGACGGCAAATCCCTCCTGCCAGGCATTCAGGTTGAAGTCCTCGACGATACCGCCAATCGTACCCGAAATGACACCGGTGTCGAAGCCGAAGAGTAGGCCGCCAATGGCAGCGACGAAGGACACCATACCAACATAAGTCCAATTTGTCCGTTGTTCATTCATCGTTGTATTTTCGGTATGTACCATACACGACCTCTCAATATGTTATTCATATTTGCATTCCTTGGCTGCATCCGCAAAGGCGCGAATCAGCTCCGGCTCCGCTTCAAAAAAGTGGTCGGAGGGGCAGAGAATGTAGCCTCCGCCCGGGCCGGCGTCTTCAAAGCAGCGTCGCACTTCGTTTTTGGTGTCTTCAACCGTACAACCCGTAAAGAAATGGAACTGGTCGAACCCGCCGATCATACAAACCTTGTCACCGATGCGCCTTTTGGCTTCAGCCAGATCCACGTCGCCCCCCATACCCACAGGCGCGAACGTCTCCATGGCATCGGGCTGCATGTCCGCAATATCCTCAAGGATAGGCATCATCCCCCCGCACGTATGATAAGAAATTCGTTGGCCCACCCTATGAGCGGCCTTTATCAGTTCCGCGTCAAAGGGAGCCACAAATTCGCGAAAAAGCATGGGAGAAATCACCGTCGTTGATGCATCGCCTCCTCCCAGTTCGAGGATATCATAATGTGCACCTTTCAGGGAGCGAATGAAAGCCAGCTTGCGTTCCTTGAGAATCGTAAGCAAGGCATGCACCCAAAGCGGATCGTCAAAGGTTGCCATAATCAAGCGCTGCGTCCCTACGAGACAACAGGCATCCTGCCAGCAACCGGGCTGCCCGAAGATGTCAAAGCAACAGATATGTCCGCGAACCAAACCTCGCTGGGACCATGCTGCGGTAACCTCATTGACGGCATCGACATCACAGAGCGGCCGGGTTATAAACTCGCCGATGAGATCAATGTCTTTTTTTTCCTTGATGACGTGCTCACTCACCCAACTGGTCTGCTCGTTGGACTGGAGCACCATCGATAAGATCCCTTTGGGCGTGTCAAAAAAGTAACGTGTCTTATTGTATGCATCTTGTGCGATTGTTTCTTTGCGAATCTTCCACGTATCGTTCTCAATTTGTTCACTTGCCAGAAAACCCGGCTCTTCCTGGTTGGGGCTGAGGTAATCCCCCCGGCTCGCGTCCGCCCGATGCGGAACAACCCAGATAATGGGATCGAGACCGAATTCAGCGAAGAAAGCTTCATTGTCCATACCGCCTAAAGTTTGCTTGAGAAAGTAGGGCATGACATGATGCGTGGTCACTGGCAGTCGATCAGGACGACCACGATTAAGTGCGGTTAAAAAACGTTGTTTATGATTCATGATTGACTTTCAGTATCCATCAGATGAAGCGTTTTCACTTTGGTAAAACACTCCTCTTGAAAAGTATATTCATGATGAGAGCAGATGTCCATTAGAGATATACAGACGGCTTGGTTGGCTCATATATACGATCGAGCAGTGGAGCGGTGACACATAGCATCTAAACAGCAGACAGATGAAAGCCGGTGGTATGAAAGACTTGTTAGCCCTTTTTTGCAACGGCGATTGAAACCGTTAACAAATCGGCTCAACTCTTAGGCCCTTTTTTCTTGCACTTTCATTTTCACTGATATATCTTGCTTTTAGCGATTTTATCCTGATGTTTCGAGCAGGAAAAAGAAATGAAAGCATTACAATTCAATAACGGCGACTCAATACCCATACTTGGGCTGGGAACCTGGAAGTCGGGATCGGGTGAGGTATATCAGGCCGTTAAAGAGGCCATTCGCCTGAGCTATCGGCACATTGATTGTGCCTCCATATATGGTAACGAAGCCGAAATCGGCCGAGCACTGAGCGAATCCTTTCAAGAAGGCGTGGTCAGCCGGGACCAGATGTGGATCACATCCAAGCTATGGAATAACGCTCATGCGCCCGAGGACGTCGAGCCGGCCTTAAAAAAGAGCCTCTCGGACCTGCAATTGAGCTATCTCGATCTCTATTTGATACACTGGCCGGTTGCGCTGAACAAAGACGTAGATTTACCCAGGTCTGTGGAGGATATGATCCCTCTCGACGTCCTTCCCATCTCGAAAACCTGGGAGGCCATGGAAACGATGGTGGACAAGGGATTATGCCGACATATTGGTGTAAGCAATTTCAGTATCACCAAACTGAAACAGCTTCTTGACGGGGCGCGGATAAAACCCGAGATGAACCAGATCGAGCTGCACCCGTATCTGCAACAGCCCCCGATGCTCGATTTTTGTAACGAAAACCAAGTCCACGTTACCGCCTATTCCCCTCTCGGATCGCGGGATAGGCCCTCCTTTCTGAAGGTGGAGAACGAGCCCGTTCTTTTGGACAATCCGACGATCGCGACGATTACCGAGCGGCGAAAAGCCACCCCGGCCCAGGTGCTTATCAGTTGGGCGATCCACCGCGGGACGGTGGTTATTCCCAAATCGGTCAATCCGGAGCGTATGAAGCAAAATCTGGACGCTACAAAGCTTTCGCTCACGAAGGAGGACATGCTGGAGATTAAGGGAATGGACCAGAATCGACGCTATATCAGCGGCGGATTCTGGGAGTTCGAGGGCGGTTCTTATTCCATAGCGAACCTCTGGGACGAATGACGTTTCGTTTTTCGCACACGGAGGCTCTATAAACCTCTTAATAAACGAGCATATGTGGATCCTTCATTCCTCCACGTGGGACTGCATTTGATTGAGCATCGAAAGCAGGTGGGTCACGATTCTTTCAGCCGCCTGGAATTCGACGCGATTCGTGCCCAGCCAGGTCTCGTACCCCCCCAGCTTGTGCTGGGCGGATGTGGGCAGATAGCCCTCACTGCCGTTGGCGTGGGAGATCGTGAACGTCCGCCCGAAAGGACTTTTCTGTTTTAATTCAAGTCCGATCTCCACGAAAACCTCGAATGGAATGGCACACACGCTCAAATCGCCGATCCGAAAAGTCTGCAAGACGACGGAGACCTTATCGGGTGACTGATTCAGGTCCAGCACACGATTCGCGTACACGCGCTCGCGTTTATGGTATTGCGGAGCATTCTCCGGTTTGTCCAGTATCTTTCGGGCATAAGCGAGTTGCTCTTCAGTCGGTTTCCGTACCGCCAAATCCAGCTCCCTCTGTCGGGCATCCAGATCGACCCAGTTGCGAAACTCAATCTCCTGATGAGCGCGATGGACCGCCTGAGCCACAAGCGTCGCGACCTGTGTCATCTTCGCATAGGGCGGCCAGCGCTTCTGCGGCTTCTGGAGCCAGTTGATGTTATTGATATCCCCGCTGGTCCCGTTTGAGAGGATACCCACAAAGGGCGGAGTCAACCGGTCCGCGCCTCCCGAAAGGGACGCCTTACGGTGGAGCATCTGCTGTATGCGGTCGGAGAAAACGCCGAAGTAGTCGGCGGAGATCACCGCCCCGGCGCTTGGGCCGACGTAGTGCAGCGAGTAGTTGGCTAACAAGGCGATGGGCCGACCGTCTCTGGACTGCACGGAGAAAAAGACAATCTCAGGGTCCGTCGGGCCGGCCGCCTTGAGAATATTGGGATTGCCCCGTCCCGGATTCATGACGGCTTTGTCTGTGCCTCCGAACGGATTCGGGGTCGGCGTGCCGGGCTTCATAAGGTAACGACGATTGAAGACCTGCGTTGGCTCTTGTACAGAGCCCCAGCCGATGCGCGCCGGCTCCAAGTTATTCAAAGCCCGTCGAACGCCGTCGGCGATGCGCCGAATAACGAAACGCTGATAATCGCTCAAGGTCTCGCCCATCTCAGCGTTTCTCGAACTGCGAGCGCTGATGGATGAATGTGTATGGGTAGCCGCCATGAGCATGTGCTCGATGGGTATCCCGGTCTTCTCATGCGTGATGCGTTTGGCGGCATCGAAGACATCACGCGACATGCCCAAGCTGTCAACGAGCACGAAAACCAGCTTTGTCCGGCCGTCGTCCAAAACGAGACACCGTGCATAGAGCTCGTCGTGGATGTGCTTGGCCGGCGGCGAGCCCCAACCGCCTACAATCGGCTCATCCAATGGTGGAGTGATATTACTGGCGGCGGCCCCGGCTTGGAACGGGCGGTTTCCGCCCGCTTTAGCAAACGCTCTCGGTATGAATACAGCGCCGGTAATTGAGAGAGCGACAATAATAGTTACGATTGATCTAATCCTCATAACTTCTCCCTTTGACTAATTCAGTCTCATTCCTTTATATTCAATCATACCAACCTAGGATATCTTATTCAATTATACCAGCCATCGCAGCAACTTCTTCCGGGATGAGCGCCCGGCTGTCGATTCGCACCTCATCCAGCAAACCCTCAAAAGGCGTCCAGGTATCGCCAGCCCGCATACCAATCCGGACATCGCCACCCGCTATTGTATCAATGGGAGCATCGGAAAACAGACTACTCGATTCGATTTGTCCGTCTACATAAATCTGAACATCCTGTAACCGAGGTGACTCACGTTCGGGCAAGACAACCGCAAGATGGTGCCATTGACCGTCTGTCAGAGTGGTTTGCCCCACCATCCGTGCTCCACCGACATCGAATTGAACAGCGCCCCTGGGTTGCCCTCGACCGCCTCCCTGCAAAATCGACAAGGCCCACAACGCTCCCGGCTGGTCCGTCCCCCAGGAGACAAGGTCCATATCCCTTTCAACGGATGTGTTGATCCACAAAGATAAGGTTCGCGTCTGCGTACCGAGCACACTGGTATATCCCACAACCTCCGCATAACCGCCAGTAGCATCAAATTCCAAAGCGACGTTCCACTTCCTGGAAGGATTCCACGATACGTTTGTCAGAAATGCGTGACGACCATATTTCGACAAATCATTTGCCACCGAGCCCTGGCCCTCGTCGAAGCTCCAGTAGCCTTCCAGAGCCTCCAGGCCGGGTTGCTCTGTCACCAAATTCACAGTGACCGTCACCGGACGATACGAGGCTTCGATGACTCTGCTGGCGGAAGAGAACTGAGCGTCGTCTGCCAAACCGATAGTGAAATGGTTGGGAAGGACGGTCATGTGCTTGCTTGTACCGGGCCCGCGTCCAAAACCAAAGACCGTCATATTCTGCTCCATCGGCCAGAAGGTATCATTAAGTGCGTCGTCTTCTTCGTGCACCAAATAAATATACCGGTCAAGCACGGAATCCTCGAAGTAAACCCATTCGGGGGCGGGAATATCCTGATTTTGCCATTCCTGTCCCGCCG